>Ga0256405_10000419_pt1 | contig 139741 bp, 126 predicted proteins | sample RumenRJG_02DNA_FD_189096 | JGI IMG/M metagenome (GOLD analysis project Ga0256405, IMG submission 189096) | Bovine rumen microbial communities from Lethbridge, Alberta, Canada - RJG_02 | ecosystem: Host-associated > Mammals > Digestive system > Stomach > Rumen | place: Canada: Alberta...
CCAGTGCTTTCCCAAACAGTTCTGCGGATGTCATTGCCTGCCTCCTCTTTCTGGAGACAAGTATACTCAACGACTGGTACTCCTTACCATGCTAATTACGTCTACCCACACAAAACGTCGAATAACCCATTTTTTGGAATTTTTACTGAGACCATAGGGCAAAAAACCCCCTATGAACCAATCAATAATCAGGTGTTATACGTTGAATTTGAAGAACATCACGTCGCCGTCCTGGACAACGTAGTCCTTTCCCTCGATTCTGAGCTTGCCGGCCTCTTTCACCTTGGCCTCGCTGCCGTACTTGAAGAGGTCCTCGCAGTTGTAGACCTCGGCCTTGATGAAGCCCTTCTCGAAATCGGTGTGGATGACACCGGCGGCCTGTGGGGCCTTGCTTCCGGCCTTGAAGGTCCATGCCCTGTCCTCGTCCGGGCCCGCCGTGAAGAAGGTTCTCAGGCCAAGGGTCGAGTACGCTTCGCGGATGAGGGCGTTCATGCCGCTCTCCTCGAGTCCGACGGCGGCCAGGAACTCGGCTCTCTCCTCCGGGGTGTCCATGGCGGCGATTTCGGCCTCCGTCTTGCCGCAGATGGTGATGACGGAGGAGCCGCGGGATTCGGCGATCTGCTTCACGACCTTGACGTAGTCGTTCTCGGTGCCGATGGAGCCCTCGTCGATGTTGCACACATAGATCACGGGCTTCATGGTTATCAGATGGAGGTCGTAGACCAGGGCCCTCTCCTCGGGATCTGTGATGATTGAACGGGCGCTCTGACCCTGCTCGAGGCCCTTCATCAGGCGCTCATACAGGGGAAGTACGGCAAGGAGGTCCTTGGAATGGTTCACCTTGGCCAGTTTGGAGTCCTTCTGATATCTCTTGTCAACGGTGTCGAAGTCTGCCAGGCAGAGCTCGATGTCGATGGTCTCGATGTCGCCGGCGGGGTCGATCCTGTTGTTGACATGGATGATGTCGGGGTCATCGAAGCAGCGCACGACATGGGCAATCACACCCACCTCGCGGATGTTCGCCAGGAACTTGTTGCCGAGACCTTCGCCCTTGGAGGCTCCTGCCACAAGGCCTGCGATGTCAACGAACTGCGTGACGGCGGGAATGACCCTTGCAGGGGGAATCAGGCTGACGATCTTGTCGAGTCTCGGATCAGGGACGTTCACGACCCCGACGTTCGGCTCGATTGTACAGAAAGGATAGTTGGCAGCATCTGCCGGAGCACTGGTAAGTGCTGAGAAAATGGTGGACTTCCCCACGTTCGGGAGTCCTACAATACCGCAATTAAGTCCCATTCGAATCTCCAGACGCTTGAATATTACCATCTTTTGTCTGCTTGTGCTATCATCAGGCCATGGCATTCTCGGAGCATGCGGACATAAGGAAACCTCAGGACATCTTCAAGCGCGTAACTGCGCTTCTGGTAGTCACTTCCGACCAGGCTCCGAACAGGACGGCGGCCCAGCGAAACAGGGATGAACTTGAATCCCTGTGTCTGACTCTGGGAATCCGCTCGGCAGCCTGGGATTTCTTCAACATCCGCTCGTTCAACAGCGCCACATACATTGGAAGCGGCCAGGTCCAGAGGCTTGCGTGCATCGCTGACGAGAACCAGTGCAACCTGATTGTCTTCAACAACAGCATCAGCCCCAGGATCCAGAGGAACCTCGAGACAATCCTGGACATTGCGGTTGTGGACAGACAGGAGATAATCCTGCAGATATTCGCAGACAGGGCAACCACCAGGGGGGCAAGGCTTCAGGTTGAGCTTGCCCAGCTCCAGTATTCGCTTCCAAGGCTCAAGAGAAAATGGGCGGACCTCTCCCAGCAGAGAGGAGGGGTCAAAGGCGCCAAGGGCTCCGGAGAGAAGCAGCTGGAACTGGACAAGAGAACGGCACAGGAGAGGATCGTACGCCTGAAGAAGGAGATTGCCCAGATAGGAAAGAGCCGCGATATCCAGAGACGCAACAGAACAAGCGGAAATGTAAGGAACGTAGCAATTGTAGGCTACACGAACAGCGGGAAATCCACATTGCTCAACAGGATCTCGGATGCGAACGTGCTTTCGGAGAACAAGCTGTTCGCCACGCTTGATCCCACAACCAGAAGAGTCAGACTGCCCGGAGGTGAGACTGTCCTGTTCACGGACACAGTAGGCTTTGTCAGCGACCTTCCGCATGAGCTTGTGGATGCGTTCCGCTCCACTTTGGAGGAGGCGGTCCTGGCGGATCTGCTTCTGATTGTCCTGGATGCATCAAGGGATGATTTTCTCATGTGCTGGGAAACGACCAAGTCTGTTCTGGAGGATCTGGGAGCGTTCGAGAAGCCGCGTCTTGTGTTGCTGAACAAGATGGATCTTGTCCCCGAGGAAGCCATGTTCGCCATCAACTCCTTCACCCTTTCGGGCGAACGATGCATCAAGGTCTCGGTGAAAGAAGACAGCAGTATGGAAAACGTTCTTTCAACAATCGAGAGCATGCTATAATCGGGTCATGAGAAAAACAGCATTCACTTTGTTAACCATACTTACTGTCCTGATGCTTCTTGCATCCTGCGCCACATCGAAGACCCAGCCGGCCGCGGAGCCGGCGGTCGTGGAAACGCAGGAAACAACAACGCAAACTCCGAACCCCGAACCGGAACCAGAGCCGACACCGGTACCAGACCCGGAGCCCGCTCCTGCACCGGCTCCGGCACAGGAACAACAGCCCGATGCACCGGCATGGACAATCGGACAGAAAGGCCCCCATGGCGGGCTGGTCTTCCAGAGCGGAAAGGTGTTTCTTGAGACCGGTGATGTAATATACGAGACCCCGTCCTATGACCAGGTGATTGCCCAGATCAAGACAATCAGTTCGGATTCCGGAGTATCATACAGACTTCCTACCATCGATGAGCTCAAAGCTCTTTATGAACAGCTTGTAATCACAGAGCTGTCCGATGTCGAATGGACATATTACTGGAGCAGTGACGAGTCTGCTGACGGCAATGTGAGGATAATGAATTTCGACACAGGTTTCGAGGGCAGGTTCTACAAAGACATGGACTTTGTAAGCGCCATACCGGTGACGGAGATCTGAAGAAAAACTACTGTCTGTTCTCCTCGAGTTTTCCTGCAAGCTGACCGCAGGCTCCGCGGATTGTCCTTCCACGGCTGATGCGGATGGTGTACTCCACTGCGCGCTTTTTCAGGGCATTGGTGAAGGCCCTGATCTCTGATTCAGTCGGAGTCTCGAATGGAAGCTCGGGGCATGGGTTGAACGGAATCAGGTTTACAATAACCTCAAGGCCGCGGCAGAAGCGGGCAAGCTTTTCGGCATCCTCATCGGATATGTTGTTGTCGCGTATCATGCAGTATTCGAAGGTAAAACGCCTTCCGCTGACTTTCTGGAACCTGACCAGAGCCTCGCGAAGCTGGGAAAGAGGGAAAGACCTGTTGACCGGCATCAGGGCGGAGCGCTTCCCGTCGTCTGCGGTGACAAGGGAAACCGCCAGCTTGACCGGAACCTTACGACGTGCAAGTTCGTTGATTCCGGGCACAAGACCGCATGTGGAGATTGTGATTCTCCTGTGGCTGAGGTTCAGGCCGTCCGGATCATGCAAAAAACCTATTGCGCTGATGACATTGTCCAGGTTGGCCAGCGGCTCTCCCATTCCCATGAAGACCACATGAGTGATCTTTCCGGGTGCGGCGTTCTGAAGATGGATGAACTGCTCGACAATCTCGAAGTCGTTCAGGTTCCTCTTCAGATGAAGCGTTCCTGTCCTGCAGAAGCGGCATCCCATGGCGCAGCCGGCCTGGCTGGAAAGACATGCCGTAAGCTCTCCCTCCCTGTCGGTCAGAAGAACACATTCCACCACATTGCCGTCATAAAGGCGCAGAGCAAGCTTTGCAGCCCCGTCCGGATCGCTTTGGGAAGTCTCCACGGTGCTGGAGAAAAGGCACGGATGCTCGGCAGACAGCTTTTCGCGAAGAGCCTTGGGAAGGTTCGTCATCTTTTCAAAGGAGTCGGCGCCTTTGACGAGCCACTGGTAGATCTGCTTTCCCTGGAACGGCTTGTCCAGGTTCAGGGCCGCGCTTATCTGAGAAGGAGTCTTGGCAAAAAGGGAGAACGGAATGTCTGTCATGCGAACATACTTATTATGGCGATTATGACACCGCTGATGCCCTCGCCTCCGAGAAGACCGCTCGAGACCAGATTCATGGTGCTGTCACTTGCCTTTGTGATCTTCTTGATCAGTGCGGAGATGATGTAACCCACTCCGACGATCATGGAGATGTAGGAAGGAAGATAGATTCCGAGTCCGAGAGCTGATGCCGGAATATTGAACAAAAACAGAACCAGTCCGATGGCCATTCCGATATAGAAGACCGGCGATGAGCCGAGTCCGCTGGCCATCGAGGCAACGGCCCTGGCCTGAGGGGCCGGAAGAGCCTCCGTACCGAATCCGCCGAAACTTCTGTGCATGACAAACAGCACGCAGACGGAGATTGCCGCACCGATCACACCACCGATTCCCTCGGCGAGGATCTGCTGCTTGGGATCGGTTCCCAGCATGTGGCCGCTCTTGAGGTCGTTCATCACGTCACCGGAAAGGCCGCACGCAACCGTAACCAGGCCCGCCGTGAGGAAGAGCACCAGAAGCGACGGATTCCAGATCACCTGGACCAGAAGCAGGACGAGCATTCCGAAAACCTCCATGGGGTTCACACCGCTCATTCCGGTTATCATTCCGCTGAGAAGACATGTGAGGCATACGCCTATGACGGCCAGCAGGGCCTGGAGGATGTTCATTTCAGTGCCCACGGCCATCATGATGACAGCAAAGGCCAGCACGCAGACCACCGGGACAACTGTGGTCTTGGAAAAGGAGATTTTCGAGCCCTTGGAATTCTTTTTTACAATCTTCATGAGAGCTTTGACAAAGACCGCGATACCGGTTCCGATAAGAAGCCCCACTCCCAGATTCTGTCTGAACAGGTCGGCGGCAAGGAGATCCGCAAACAACCCCGTTTTGATTCCGATCGGAGTAATGACGAGGAATCCGAGGATCGCACCTCCGAACCACATCAGGGCGAACACTTTGCCGATCATCGCGCCGATTGCAACTGCCATCGGGCTTATCCACATGGAAATCGGTGCGATTGAGGAGCTGCCGGGATAGATGGTGACAACCGCCGGGATCCATCCGAAGAGGTCCCTGACAAAGGTGAACACTGCACTTGCCGCCATTGAGACGAACAACTTGACCGACTCCTTGCCCTTCTTGAGACCCGTGACCAGAGTGTTGTAAGCAGCCTTTCCTATAGGATAGTCGAGCTGCTGGTCCACAATCAGATTCTTTCGGTAGATGGAGGACAGGAGCGTACCCAGGACGGCACCGCAGACAGCCATGATCAGGATGGGAAGGAAAGGAACCTTCTGGGTAGGATTGATGATCCAGATTCCAGGAAGCGTGAAGGCCAGGCCGCCTGCGACCATGGCACCGGCACTCATCAGTGTGTGGGTGACGTTGATTTCCTGAAGCGTACTTCCCTTGAAGCGTCCGATGATCGACATTGAAAGAACGGTGACAAAGACCGTCGGCCATGGAAGGGCACCCATTCTGAGTGCGACGTACATTGAGCTGACGGTGATGATTACAAGTCCGAGGATACCGGTAAGAGCTCCCCTGAATGTCAATTGACGCGACTGATTGCTCTGCATCTGCTTTCTCCTGATCGGGCAACCGAAGATTGCCCTCACAAATAATATAGGAAAACGCGTTGTTTGCATACTTTGCACGCGTTAGTAATCGTGATATATTCTAAACGTATTAATACGCTAGCCCTTCGGGGTAATAGGAGAATTCGAGTATGAAGAAAGTTCTTATTGTTCTCGCTCTCGTAGCACTGGCAATCCTCCCTGTCGCAGCAAAGGGAGTTGCAGCAGTAGGTCTTGAGGCTGGAAATCCTTCCGGAGTCACATTCAGCTACAAGATTGATGACAAGTGGAACGGCTATGCAACAGTCGGTTTCGCATTTGTCGGACAGGCACTTGATGCAGTTGTCGGCGGACAGTACAAGGTCACAGATTTCCAGATCGGAAAGGCTGACTTCGATGTCAACGTCGGTCTCCAGGCCGGTATCTACACCAACTTCAAGGCTCTGGCAGTCGCAGCTCGCGCAACAGCTTCTGTTTCCTATGACTGGGCATGGAAGAACGTCGGCGATTTCACAGCTTATATCAGACTTGCTGGTGGAGTCGGAATCGGTGTTTCCGGTGACTATGCAAAGGCCGGATTCAGCTGGGCTGGAGCTCTCGGACTTCTCTACCATCTCTGAGATCGGTAGGACAATGTCCTTCGAGGACTGTCGCTTGATTGCGACGGTCCTTTTTTTTCACAAAGAGACTGTGGTTTCCCTGTTTTCCATCATGCTAGGCTTTGTAGAATGCCCTCATCCCTTCCGTGAGGTTCAGTGTGTCCTGCGTTCCGGCTGTCTCATACGGAGAATGCATGGCCAGCTGGGCGGCACCGATGTCCACGGTGGGAATCGAGAACTGACTTGTTGAGATGTTTCCGAGAGTGCTTCCGCCGGTGACGTCCGAATTGTTGAAGAAGACCTGGAAAGGAATTCCGGCATCTGTGAGGATGCTCTTCAGAACAGATGCGGAGAAGGCATCTGTGGTGTACTTCTGGTTTGCAGCGTACTTGATCATCACACCGCCGTTGATCAGCGGCTTGTTTGTAGGATCGCACTTTTCAGGATAATTGGGATGGAAGCTGTGGCCGTTGTCGGCACTGAGCATGAAACTCGAGGCCTGAAGCGCACAGCGCTTGTCGTAATCCCAGCCCATCGCACATCCGATGCGGTGGATAGTCTGTCTGAGGAAATCGCTGTCCGCACCCTGTCTGGACATGCTTCCCGTCTCCTCGTTGTCGAACAGGGCGACCATCTGGATTTTGGAAGAACAGGAATCCTCTGCCGTGACAAAGGCCTTCAGGGCGCTGAAGGCACACTGAAGGTCATCGATCTTCGGTGCTGAGAAGAACTCGTCACCTACTCCCCAGATGCTTCCATGCATTCTGTTGTAAAGGAAAAGCTCGGTATCAAGCACTGACAGGACATCGATGTCCAGAATGTCCGCAACCATTTCCTTGATTTTGGGCATCTCCCCGAGACCAATTATCGGAAGCAGTTCCTTCTGGATCCTGTACTCGTGGCTCTTGTTGACATCACGGTTCTGATGGATGCAGAGGTTGACTATCTGGCAAAGGTCCTTGTCGAAGTTGACAAGCCTCTGCTGTACGGAGCCGTCCTTGGCTTTGACAAAGGCACGGCCTGCAATTGACAGAGGTCTGTCGAACCATGGGGCCATGAGCATTCCGCCATAGCCCTCGACATTGAGGGTGGTGTATGTTCCGCCGTTTGAGAGCTCGGGGTTTTCCTTGAGCTTGAACGACGGTGAATCCGTGTGGGCAGAAACAATCGAATAGCCGCCGGCCTCGGTCTGTGGAAGCCTGAATGCGATGATGGCCGAGCCGTTGCGTGTGACGAAGTAGGAGGATCCGGCCTCCAGACTGTAGGTCTTCTTCTCGTCAAGACAAACGGCACCGGCGTTTTCAAGCATGGTGCGGGCGTTTTCCACAACATGGAAACAGGACGGGCTGTCCTGGATGAAGTCCATCAGCTCAAGCGTTGATTCGATGTATTTCTGTTCCATAATCCCTCGGCCCGAAGCACCTTCCTCTTATTTCTCAAGAACTGCCTTGATTCTTCTGACACCTGCAGAGGAGCTCTCCTCCTTCAGAATGTGGAAGTGTCCCATATCACCGGTATGCTCCACGTGCGGTCCTGCACAGACTTCCTTGGAGAAATCACCGATGGAATAGACTGTGACCTGCTCGCCGTACTTGCTTGAGAAGAAGGCGATGGCACCGCTCTTGACGGCCTCGTCCGGGCTCATTGTCTGGACGGTGACCTTGAGGTCCTTGCCGATCTGCTCGTTGACGATGTCCTCGACCTGCTTGATCTGCTCGGGTGTCATCTTCTCATGGTAGGTGAAGTCGAATCTCAGTCTTTCGGGAGTGATGTTGGAACCCTTCTGTCCGACCTCGGGGCCGAGAACCTTGCGCAGTGCAGCCTGAAGCATGTGTGTGGCTGTATGGAGGGCTGTTGTCTGCTCGCTGTGGTCTCCAAGTCCGCTCTTGAACTGGCCGGCCTCGGCTGTCCTTGAAAGCTCCTGGTGCTTTGCGAATGCCTCTGCAAAACCCTTCTCGTCCACGGTGAAGCCCTTCTCGGCGGCAAGCTCCTTGGTGAGCTCGATCGGGAATCCGTATGTGTCGTAGAGTTTGAAGGCGGAACCTCCGGACATCTCCTTGACACCCTGCTTCTCCAGGAAGAAGGTCATCTTGTCGAACTGCTTCTCACCCTTTTCCAGAGTCTCGCTGAACTTGACCTCCTCGGCCGTGAGCTCGTTGTAGACCCTGTCCTTGTTCTGGACAAGCTCGGGATAGGGCTCGCCGTAGAGGTCGATGACGACCTCGGCGACCTTGGCGAGGAATGTTCCCTCGATTCCCAGGTGCTTTCCGTTTCTGACAGCTCTTCTGATGAGCCTTCTGAGGATGTAGCCCTGTCCGACGTTGGACGGTGAGACACCTCTCTGGTCACCAAGGATGAAGGTGCTGGTTCTGATATGGTCGGCGATGATTCTCATCGATGTGTCGGTCTTCTCATCGTTGCCGTATGTGACGCCGGCAAGCTCTCCGATCTTCTTGAGGATCGGCTGCATGACTTCGGTCTCGTAGACGCTCTTTTTGCCCTGGAGGATTGCGATTGTCCTTTCGATTCCCATTCCGGTATCGATGCACTTGCGCTCCATCTCCACGAACTTTCCGTCCTTGGTCTTCTGATAGCCCATCAGGACGTCGTTCCAGACCTCGAAATACTTGCCGCAGCCGCAACCGGGCTTGCAGTCAGGTCCGCACTTCGGACGTCCGGTATCGATGAACATCTCGGTATCCGGTCCGCAGGGTCCTGTCTCTCCGGCAGGTCCCCACCAGTTGTCTTCACGCGGCATGAAGTAGATTCTCTCATAGGGGATGCCGCATCTGTGCCAGATCTCGGCGCTCTCCTCGTCACGTGGAATGCCCTCCTCGCCTTCGAAGACGGTCACAGACAGTTTCTCAGGATCGATTCCGAGCTCCTTTGTCAGGAATTCGTAGCTCCAGGGGATCATCTCCTTCTTGAAGTAGTCGCCCAGAGACCAGTTGCCCAGCATCTCGAAGCATGTGAGATGGTGCGGGTCGCCGACACTGTCGATGTCTCCGGTTCTGATGCACTTCTGATAGTCGGTAAGCCTGTTTCCGGCCGGATGGGGCTGACCCAGGATGTACGGTACCAGCGGATGCATTCCGGCAGTTGTGAAAAGGACTGTCGGGTCGTTTTCAGGGATGACGGAAGCGCCACTGATCTGGACGTGGCCCTTGGATACGAAAAAGTCGATGAATTTCTTTCTGAGTTCGTTTGCTGTAAGTGATTTCATGATGCCCTAGATATTATCTACCTGTATGAAAACAGTCAATATTAGGGTCGTGTTGTCGCGCCTCAGAACAGACTGGGCTGTATGTCCGCCTGGGACTTTCTTCCGAAGGTTCTGGGAAGCTGGATGGCACGCTTCACAAGGGAGCCCGCATTGCCTGTCAGGCTGATAACCACCGGATCCTTGAACTGCCTTGGCCAGAGGAAGGTCCTGTTGTCATAGGTCTCGCGCAGGATGAACACCTTCTTGCCCTGACGCTCGCTGTACTGGGCCTGCTTCACTCCTCCGCCTCCGTCGCGGCTTTCGATGATGAAGCTTCCCTGACCCAGCTGGCTCATCAGAAGGTTGCGCTGCATGAAGAAATACTGCTGGACCTTTCGGGCCGGAGAGAACTGCGACACCAGAAGTCCATGCTGGGCGACAAGGCTCTGAAGCTTTGCGTGCTTCTGGGGATAGACATCGCAAACGGAGGTCCCGATCACACCTATTGTCCTGAAATCTTTAGATAATGCTTCGATATGGGCCACTCCGTCAATTCCCATGGCAAGGCCGCTGATTATTGTTAAATCGCTCTTTCCCAGGGAATCCACAACCTCCCGCGTCAGCTGTACCCCTCGGTCTGACGGGCTTCTGGTTCCCACTACGCTGATTCCCACAGTGCTCAGGATGGAGGCGTCTCCCAGAAGGTAGAGAAACGGAATGCCTGTTACGGATTCTGGCCACAACGGGCTGGACGGACTGATTATCATGGTGGTTTTGTCAAGACGCTCGAATGCAAGGCGGCATCTGGAATAGGCATCCCGGACTATGTAGTCGTCTACCTGAAGTTCCTCAGCATAGATCTGAAGGTTGTACGGAAGCTCCTCCGCCGTGCTGCATTTTTCCGAGATGCTGTCGAACACCTGCATGCAGAATGAATCCGCTCTGTTGAGGATGCTTGCCACTGTCTCGTAATTCAATGCTTTCTGATAGTTGTCCATCCCTTTGATTGTACAATGAAAACACAGGCCGTCACCACTCTTTTCTTTCTTTTCATTCGGTACTTGACAGTTGGCCTGCTTTGGGTTATACATACTTCTGCACGCCGTTTTAGCTCAGTAGGTAGAGCAATGGACTGAAAATCCATGTGTCCCTGGTTCAATTCCTGGAGACGGCAGACAAGGGCAGCTAGCGATAGCTGCCCTTTGTTTTTTGAATGTGCTTCGTGGCAATTCCTTCGTCGCATCGCTTGGGCCGTGCAGACAGCACTGTCCCGCGCTTGCTCCCAGGACTTGCACCCGAATCGTAACATAGGCAGATAAAGGTCAATTGAATGGACAAGCAGGAAATGCGCAGAACTATTCTCAAAGAGCTCGCACTCACTCCGGGGCCGGACCCCTCGGACGTGGCATCTGCCATCTGCGCCCTTGAGGAGTACAGGAAGGCCGAAACAGTTCTTGCCTACGTCCCTCTCAAAAGCGAAGTCGATGTCTCCCTTTTCATAGACAGGGCCCTGGAAGACGGGAAGACCGTGGCGTTTCCCGATATGGAACCCGGAGTCTTCAATGTTGCTGACAGAAACTGGCGTCTGCATCTGAAAACACTTGAGAACAGGACGCAGACAACCGAAGGTTGCCCCGTATTGAACATAAAAAGCCGCAATGGTATAGTTTCTTCCACCAAAGGAATTATCCTGGTACCCGGACTTGCCTTCACAGAATTCGGAACCAGACTTGGAAGAGGTGCAGGATATTATGATCAGCTACTTGCCTTGATGGCCCAATCCGGTTTTGCAGGTTTCACATCAATGGGAATCTGCAGGAAATCCCAGCTGGTGGAAGAACTCCCCCAGCAGCCACACGACATCAAAGTCAGTATGGTTCTCGCTTTCTGAATACATTTTGAATTCATTTTTCATCAGGCAATATGCGCAGGATACTTAAATACGCCCGCAAGCATTGGAAGCTGTATCTGACGTCCGCGATCTTCACGTTCTTCGGAATATTCTTCGCCGCTTTGGGGCCGCAATACATACAAAAGATAATTGACACATGCATAGTTGGAGGCCGGGGAGACCTTTTCTTCTCCCTTGCCATCCCTCTTCTGGCCGCCTACATCATCGCGGGAGTTGCCAACTACATACAGGAATACTCGTCGGACTGCATCAGCTCAGCCATGCAGAGGAGCTTCCGTGAGGAGACCTTCCGCAGCGTGATGGCCCAGGACCAGTACTTCTTCCACGACAACAACCCCGGCGAGCTCATGAGCCGCACCAAGCAGGACATCGAGAACATCGGCTTCTCCTGCGGCTTCATCTTCATGTTCTTCTCGTACATCGTCATCCACCTGATCTACATGTCATACTGCATGCTCAGGCTCAGTCCAAAGGGAGCCCTTCCCGCTCTGGTCATCATGCCGGTGATCGGACTTCTTGCAATCCTGTCCGAACCAAAGGGCGTGAGGCTTTCGGAGAAGAAATCAGACGACATAGCCGCCATGAACCAGAGTGCAACCGAGACACTCAGCGGAATCCGCACCGTCAAGGCATTCGGACGGGAACACGAGGAGTCCGCAAGGTTCGACAGAAGCCACCGCGCCTACAACAGGCATTTTCTGAAGCTCGACTACCTTTGGGCCAACTGGATATCACCCATGGAAGCCCTTGGAAGGATAATGCTGTTTGCCTCCGTCCTTTTCTGCGGATTGCAGGTGATCAACGGCAGCATGACACTTGGAGAGCTTTCAGCCATCACCGTCTACACGGCGGAGCTGTCATGGCCGATGATGGAGATAGGATGGATTCTTTCCGAATTCGCATCGGCACGTGCGTCGCTTAAGAAGATATCTGTCATAGTCGACTCGGAACCAGTCATCAAAGACGGTCCGAAGCATCTTGAGAAGCAGACGGGAGACCTTGAGTTCGACCATGTGACTCTGCTTGGAAACAACGGTGGAAAGATCCTGGACGATGTCTCATTTCACCTTAGAAGTGGAAAAACCTTGGGTATCATGGGCGCAACAGGCAGCGGAAAGAGCACCATAGCAAACCTTGCCATGCGCTTCATAGACCCCTCATCCGGCTCTGTCAGAACAGATGGAGTTGACCTCAGGGAACTGGATCTGGAAAGCGCAAGATGCGGCAAGGCCATTGTCACCCAGGACATTTTCCTGTTCTCCGACACAATCACGGCGAACCTCGACAAAGGCAGAAAAGGACTTCTGTCCCCGGATCTGATCGTTCGATCCGCAACCGATGCGGCTGCACACGATTTCATCTCCAAGCTCTCAGACGGCTACAATACTGTCATCGGAGAAAAGGGAGTCGGTCTTTCGGGTGGCCAGAAGCAGAGAGTCTCCATCGCAAGGGCGTTCGCCTCGCAGAGACCGCTTCTGATCTTCGATGATGCCACATCCGCCCTGGACATGGAGACGGAGAAGAAAGTCCAGAAGGCCATAGCCGGTCATGCAAACAGGACAATGATGATAATCGCACACAGGATCTCCGCAGTGAGGGATGCCGATGAGATCATAATCCTGGACCACGGACGTATTGTTGAACGCGGAAACCATGAAAGTCTCATGGCCCTGAAGGGAAACTACTACAGAACCTTTGTTTCCCAGTACCCGGACAAGGAGGTGAACTGATGGCTGTAAACACATACAGACAGGACGAGAAAACCTCCGATGTAAGCAACTTCAGGACACTTGTCAGAACCCTGGGCTATCTGAAGAAATACAGATTCAAGACAATAGCCTCCATCGCAATGATCTTGGTCCAGACCCTGATTGTGGCCGTTCTACCCATGATCTGCGAGTACGCCGTGGATGTTAACATCGCCAACGGTGATGCGGCGGCCTTGATAAGGACCATGATCGCAGGCTCCGGCCTTGTCCTGGTCAGCTGGCTTCTCACACTGGGATACAAGAGGATCCTTGCCGATGTCACCAACAGGATTGTCTACGACATCAGACGCGAGGCCTTTGACCATCTCCAGACACTGTCTCTGTTTTACTTCGACTCCCGACCAACGGGAAAGATCCTCAGCAGGCTCATTGGTGATGTCTCGTCCCTCAAGGAGATGTTCACAAAACTGATCACCACAGTGATCCCCAACGTGGCCCTGGTGCTCTCTGTTCTGGTAATCATGGTGAAATCCAGCCCTGCCCTGAGCCTTTCGGCCATCATTCTGCTTCCGCTTCTGATTCTGAGCATCTATTTCATCACCATCAGAGGCTTCAAGAACTGGATGTCGTTCAGACACAAGAACTCTAACATGAACGCCTACACCCACGAAGCCTACACGGGAATCAAGGTCATCCAGGCTTTCGGAGCTGAAAAGGAGACCATTGAAGAGGCCGACAGGATCGTGAAGGATGTTGAGAAGGCCTGGAACAAGGCCGTGCGTCGTGCCGACCTTCTGAACTTCGTCATCTTCTGGTCCATGGGAATCGGCTATTTCATCCTCTACCTCTTTGCCGTCAGATGGCTGAAGCTCGGGCAGACCCCCGTAGGACAGCTGATCGCATTCGCATCCTACATCGCCCTCTTCTGGGAACCTGTGAAGTCCATCGCCTCTGCACTGAACCAGTTCACGAACCAGCTCACCAGCGCACAGAGGGTATTCGAGCTTCTTGACACTCAGTCGATACTGCAGGAGGTTCCGGATGCAACACAGCTCAAGGTCACATCGGGAGAGGTCGAATTCAAGAACATCACGTTCGCATACCCGGACGAACCGGATGTGCAGATCATCCGGGACCTGAACCTCCATGTGAATCCCGGTGAGATGATTGCCCTTGTCGGCCCCACAGGAGCTGGAAAAACAACCATCATCAACCTGATAGCCAGATTCTACGACCCTGTTGAGGGAAAGGTCCTGATAGACGGTCAGGACATCTCAAAGGTCACCCTGACATCGCTGAGGTCCAACATCGGCGTGATGACGCAGGATTCATTCCTCTTTTCCGGCACCGTGAAGGAGAACCTTCTTTACGGAAATCCCGAAGCTACAGAGGATCAGATGAGATGGGCGTGCACGAAACTCGGACTTGATGACATGATCATGTCCCTGCCCCGGGGCTTTGACAGCCACCTTGAACAGGACACGCTGTCCCAGGGTCAGAAACAGCTGATAGCACTTGCAAGAACCCTGATAGCGGACCCAAGGATCCTCCTTCTGGATGAGGCGACAAGCGCCATAGACACCCGGACCGAGGAACTGGTCCAGAAGGGAATGTCCATCCTGATGAAAGGAAGGACAAGCTTCATCGTCGCCCACAGGCTCTCCACCATCGTCAGGGCGGACCGCATACTTGTGATCCAGGACAAGGGGATAGCCGAATCGGGAACGCACAGCCAGCTTCTCTCCGAAAACGGCATTTATGTCAACCTGTACAATTCCCAGTTCGAAGACATCACATGATGATATTCCCGCGTAGACGAAAGAAGGCCTGAGATAATTCTCAGGCCTTCTTCAATCCAAAATCAACTATCAGGATTACTTCAGGAACAGTGAGAGAATCAGGACCTCGATAAGCGAGGCGACACCGATGATCAGTGTTCCGAGAGTCTGTGTCTTGTAACCCTGCGATGTATCCATCTCTCCGAAATTGGTGACAACCCAGAAGTATGAGTCGTTGGCGTGTGAAACGGTCATTGCACCTGCTCCGATGGCAACTACGACCAGAGCGGCTGAAACCGGTGTCACAAAACCGATGCTCTGCATGATCGGAGCAATGATTCCGGCACTTGTTGTGATGGCGACAGTCGATGAACCCTGAGCAGTCTTGAGGATTGCTGCAAGGAAGAACGGGAACAGATAGCCGAGGGTCCTGAGGACGGAGGCATTGTTCTTGATGAAGTCGATCAGGTTGCTGGAAGAGATGACCTTTCCGAGGACTCCGCCGGCTGCTGTGACGAAAAGGATAGGTCCGACAGTCTTGAGTGTCTCGTTTGTGAGCTCATAGAAATCCTTCATCTTTCCGGACTGGGCAAGAAGCAGGACGCCGAAGAGGACACCGACAGTGAGAGCGATGATCGGAGTTCCGAGGAATGTGATGAACGGAACAGACTTGCCGGCCATGCTCAGAGCTGAAGAAAGACCCATGAGGATGATCGGAACAATGATCGGTGCGAATGAAGCGAAGCCGCTGGGAAGCTTTCCGTAGGAAGCGACAAGCTGCTCGTATGTCTGCTTTGTTGAATCATCGTCGGTGGGCTCGTCCTTGGCCTTGACTCTCTTACCGATGTAGAGAGCGAAGAAATAGGCGGCGATCATCGGGAAGATGGAGCAAAGGACACCGATTCCCATGACCTGAATCAGGTTGGCTTCCATTCCGAGACCCTGTCCGTACAGTGTGTTGGCTGCGGCGATCGGACCCGGTGTTGGCGGAATGAAGCAGTGGGCGATGTAAAGACCCATGGCAAGGGCGACAGTACTTGCAACGGAACTCTTGCGTGTGCGCTGGACAAGTGACTTTCTGATCGGGTTCAGGATGACGAATCCGCTGTCGCAGAAGACTGGAATCGAGACAATCCATCCCATGAGAAGCATTGCAAGCTCGGGTTTCTTCTTTCCGACAAGCTTGACAACGCAGTCTGCCATCTTCAATGCCGCACCGGTCTTCTCAAGAAGGGTTCCGACCAGGGCACCGAGAATGATGACGATACCGATTGATGTGAATGTGCCGGAGAATCCCTGGCCGATTACGGTCGGAATTGTATCGATCTTGATTCCTGCGACGAGTGCAAGAAGGACCGAGATGCACATGATTGAAAGGAACGGATGAAGATGCCACTTGGAAATGGCGATGATCATCAGCGCTATTGCCAGGATGAAGGCAATAATGAGTGGAATTCCTGTCATTTGACTATCTCCTTTTTCGGGTGTTTGTATTCCCTCCTGAAATACTACCATCCTGCAATTCGGAAGTAAATCTTCGATTTATGGGTTATTGAAAAAACACCCACGCACCATTAGAATTGACAGCGTCGGCTAGCCGGCAAAGGAAAAAACATATGAAGAAATTTATGTCATTCATGCTTGCCGTTGCACTGGTGTTTGTTCTTGTATCCTGTGCATCCACGGCAAAAAGCGGTGCGGAGTCTCTGAACCTCTGGACCGACACAGCTCCTACCAAAAGCGCACTGATCAGCTTTGTGGAGGCAGCGGTTGACCCGGACAGCCCGGGCTACATCCCACTTGAAAGAAGAATCGCGGTCTTCGATATGGACGGAACCCTCATCTGCGAGACCGATACCGACTATTTCGACCACACCCTGCTTGAGTACCGTGTCCTGCAGGATCCCACCTACAAGAACAAGGCAAGCCAGGAGGAGATCGAGGTCTGCCTGAAGATGCTCGAAATCAACGAGACATCCAGTCCTGTCGGAGGCATGGACGTTCCGCACGGAAAGGGTGTGGCGACAGCCTTCAAGGGAATGACTCCGGACGAGTTCAACGCCTATGTCCAGGAATTCAAGAAGATTCCGATGCCCGGCTACGAGGGAATGAACCACGGCGAGATCTTCTACCGCCCGATGGTCCAGATTGTCAGATACCTTCAGGCAAACGGATTCACATGCTACATCGTAAGCGGAACAGACCGCTTCATCTCACGTGCCATTTTCTATGACAGCATTCTGAGCGACATCCCCAATTCACAGATCATCGGCTCCGATGTCTCCCTCGTTGCCACGAACCAGGGCGACACCGATGGCCTGAGCTACACATTCCAGGATTCCGACCAGGTCCTCCTGGGAGGAACTTTCCTCATCAAGAACCTGAAGATGAACAAGGTCTCGGCCATTGTCCGCGAAATCGGCGTCCAGCCGGTTCTTTCGTTCGGAAACTCGACAGGCGATGCCGCCATGGCAGAGTATGTCATCACCAACAACCCCTACCCCAGCCTTGCATTCATGCTCTGCTGCGACGACCTTGTCCGTGAGAACGGAAACGAGTCCAAGGCCGAGAACATGTACAATCTGTGCGAGCAGTACGGTTGGATTCCAGTTTCCATGAAGAACGACTGGACCACAATCTACGGCGACGGCGTAACCAGAAAACAGTGAGTTCCCAAAACTCCTATCATGGCCGGGGTCACAAGCCCCGGCTTTTTTTGTTGTTGGACTTGCCGTATACATGTTAGTTTTTATCTATAGGAGAGCCGTAAATGAAAAAACATCTGAATAAAGTTGCAGTCATGTCATTTATCCTAATGGTCTCGCTTCTTTTCTTTGTGTCATGTGCCACAAGTACAGATTCCAGAAGCCTTACCGGAGTCTGGACTTCCAAAAGCGATGATACCTCCAGCAGGTTCAGCTTCACTTCAGACGGTTTCTATGCATATGAGGAGTTTTCTGAAGACGGTATTTCATTTCTTGACTTCGGCAGATACGAGGCACAGGTGCCTGAAGAGGATTCCGAAAGCGAGGAAGAACCCATATTGTCCATAACTCTGGATTCCTACAGTACCGAATACACATGGGACGGGAACAATCTAGTAATCGACCTCTGGGGCAATATGACGGTGTTCACCAGGTCTTCGAAAATTGCAAGGAATAACAGCAACAGATCCAACCTTCTCGGAGTCTGGAGTTTCTATGGCGGCACAATCGGCTTCACAACGGGAGGTTTTGCAATCGCAATGACCCGTAGCGGCGATCTGGGCAGCTATTCCGTAGAGGCTGCGGACGCGGAGAACGGTCTTCCCTCCATATTGATCGACGAGCAGAGAATACCTTTCATCATCATAAACAGCAGGCTCTTCATGGATGACTCCGGATTTGCCGGAACTTGGAACAAGATCTCGCTGAACAGGGAAACAAAGACAGGAGAGGACCAGACCTCTCGTGATGTCCTTGTGAACGCCAGTCCCTGGCATCTGACAGATGTCAGTTCCGGAACATCCCACTACATCTACAGCTTCAGCTCCGGCGGCGGATACACGATGGAGCACTACACCGACTATGATGATTCAAAAAGCAATTCAAGCGGAACATTCAAATACGACAACCATCACATAACTCTTTCCGACGACTCGGACCTTGCCTACGCCATAATCGATCTGAAACCGTTCATGTTCTCGATCTGATTCGAACATTGTTTTCAAAAGAAGAAGACCTCCCGGAATCGAAATCCCGGGAGGTCGAAAGCTTGTTTCAAATCAAGAATCGTTATAGCGTCTCTATTAACATTTCCGAGGTCCTGCTCTTCGTGGAGATGTCTGTCGGCGTAGTGTAGTCCTCAGGAGCAGACAAAACCTTTAGTGAGTCTTATTGTCTTTCCTTCAGCGCCGATTTTAAGGGTTGCCTGTATTATCTGCTGCGGTTGCAATCAGAGATCCTTCACCTTCGATGATCAGGGACTGTCCAGCAAGGACCTGGAGACCGTTTGAAAGGGTCAGGGTCTTGTCTGCGGTGTGATCCCCCAAAGTTGGACCAACCAACGAAGGGGGTTCACACCAAAATGTCAGAAAAACATGTTTGAAATGGGGAAATAGAAGCAGAGGTAGGACTCGACGTTCCGCTTCGCTCCGATAAGGCCTTGTCAAGGATCAAGATAAACGGCAGAGCCGTCCTTGACAAGGTCATTTTCCGGCTCATGCATAGCATTATGGAGCCGGAATACACCGCCTCGCTGAAAACGCATGCGTTTTCACGGCTTCGCCGTCGCTCGTTCCGAGTCCTACCTGTCCCCTCTAAACACGAAAGACCAAGGTCTCCCTTGGTCTTTCGTGTTTAGCAGGGGTAGGACTCGGACCTACGGCCTCCAGGTTATGAGCCTGGCGAGCTGCCAACTGCTCCACCCTGCGTCGAATGCTCAGTTACTGTACGGGTTTTTTGATAAAGTGTCAACCTATATGGAATAAAAAACAGATCTTGACCGTTTTGGCCCAGAATTGTGTCAGAAAATCACAAGTGTGTCATTATGACACAATCTTACCGCCAAAAATAGCTTCTGTTTCAAATTGGCCCATCGGACACCGGAAATGAATATGGAAAAGACTCTCCATCAGCACCCCAAAAAGCCTCAAAAAATAAGCAATTTATTATAAATAAACAAATTATCAAATACTTGGCACACTAAATGCTATTTAGATGGTGTCCGGAAGACAAGCCGGATGAAATGAAAAAGAACAATAAGACTGGAGGTCTAAAATGACTTATATGATGACAAGAGATTTCAACAACGATCTGGACAGCTTTTTCAACGACATCTGCAACTGGGGTGTTATGAACAGCACCTACCCGTCAGTCAATGTCTATGAGGATTCAAAGGCATATTATCTTGAGGCTTCACTTCCCGGATACACCAGCGAGGATGTGACTATCAACGTTGACAAGCATGTGCTTCACCTCAGCTCTGAGAAGGTTTCCAAGAAAGACGAGAGAAAGTACATCATCCGCGAAAGACACAACACGAAGTTCGACAGAGCTTTCTCACTTCCCGAGGGAATCAACGAGGAGTCTATCGAAGCCGAGTTCAAGAACGGAATCCTGACAGTCACACTGCCTAAGGTACCGGTTCAGGAGCCCAAGAAGATTACTGTGAAGGTGTCAGCATAATGACACATGGAGGTTTTACTATGAAGAACTATTTGATGACAAAAAACGCAGACTGTGATTTCGACACCCTGTTCGACGATGTTTTCGGAAACTGGGGAATCAGGAACAGCACATATCCAACTGTCAACGTCTACGAGGATTCAAGAGCTTTCTACGTAGAGGCTGAGCTTCCAGGATACACAAGCGACGAAGTCAACATCGACGTGGAGAAGCACATACTTCACATCAGCTCTGAAAAGACCGAGGTCAAGGACGAGAAGAAGTACGTGGTCCGCGAGAGAGGCTACATTAAGTTCAACAGATCCTTCTCACTTCCCGAGGGAATCAATGAGGAGGCCATCGAGGCTGAATTCAAGAACGGCATCCTGACCATCACTCTTCCGAAGCTTCCTGTGGAGAAACCTAAGAAGATCTCGGTTAAGATTGCAGGTTAAAACATACTTCCTCTAGAAGAAGGCCGGAGCTGGAAACTCCGGTCTTTCTTTTTACGTCACCGACGTCACTGTCGTCACCGACGTCACTGTTGTCACCGACGTCACCGATGTCACCGACGTCACCAATCGTCACCGATTGCAAAAAACCTTGTAAAATCCCTTGCAGTTGATTCCGAAGAGCCTTTGTTATACCATATATAGCATGAAAATCGTAATTCTGGGTGCCGGACGCAGAGGCGTAAGGCTTGCGAAGCACCTTACTGAGGAAAACAAGGACGTCATCATAATCGATGAGGATATAGAGGACGTCAACAATGCCATGGCCAAGGTTGACTGCCTTGCCGTCAAGGGCAGCGGAACCAGTCTTGAAGACCTGAGCGATGCAGGCCTTGCCGATGCGGATGCATTTGTGGCACTCACCGGAAGCGATGAGACGAACCTGGTCTCCTGCGGAATCGCAGCATCGGAATTCAAGGTTCCTCTGACGATCGCATCCATCAGAAACCTCACCTACACAGGCTACAACGGAGTCGGCAACTCTCTGATGGGGATCTCCCATATTGTCAATCCGACACAGGAGGTAGCCCAGTACATCTACCAGGATGTCGAGCGCGGAATCTACAGCGACATCATTTCATTCGAGAACTCCTCTCTCCTTCTCTACAACGTCTATGTTGAGAAAGAATCGCCATATGCGAACCAGATGGTCAAGGAGCTGAGAAAGAACATCAATGCGAACTTCATCATCGCCGCACTTCAGAGAAACGGCGTAGCCCTGGTTCCCAGCGGCGACACGGTCGTCAGGACGGGAGACACGCTCAGTCTGGTCGCACAGGAAGAAAGTGTCGAGAACATACTCTCCTCCGTCGGCAGGAAGTCGATGAAGGCAACGCGTATCGCCATAGTAGGAGCCACCCAGGTCGCGGACTTCCTGCTGAGGTCGATTCCCCAGTACCAGCATAGGGACATTGTCCTGATAGACATGAACAGGGAAGTCTGCGAGAAGATGGCCATCAGCTATCCGAACATTCTGGTCCTGAACGCCGACATCACCAACGAGACGGTGTTCGACGAGGAGAATCTTGGAAACTACGACCTGATGCTGTGTCTGACAAACAACGACGAGCTGAACATCATCACAGCCAGCTATGCCAAACACTTCGGAATCAAGCACAGTCTTGCCCTGGTGAACCAGAATCCGAACTACATCCGCATGGCCAGCCACCTGAACATCGACAGCATTATATCCACCCAGGATGTCACGGTCGATTCCCTGATGCGCTTCATGCATGGACAGAACGTCTCCAGCATCCACTCGCTTTTCGACGGACAGATCGAGGCCTTCGAATTCGAGGTCACGGACGACAATCCGATTGTGGGACTCGCCCTGAAGGACATCGACATGAGGGGCAAGGGAATCATCGCGGGCGTCACGAAGAAAGACGGAAAGACCCTGATTCCGGGCGGTCTGTATGTCATCCATGAGGGCGATGTGCTCATAACGGTCATAGAAAGGAAGTCGGTGGACTTCATCCAGAATCTGCTCCATGTCAGCTCCAAGGCCGAAAAGAAGAAGGATTGACGATGGACTTTAAGAAGAACATTAAGAACCTGGCGGTAATGCAGATTTTCCTTGCGCTCCTGATGGCCGTCCCCTTCGGTGTCAGTCTCGGTCACGGAGAGATCCGGACGGCCCATGCATTCATGTTCACAATGCTGATCATGGAAGTGATTTCCGGAGCTGTGCTGATCATACTGCGCAAAACGGAGCTGATGAACTTCAAGCAGCGTGACGGATTCTTCTTCGTCACCTTCACCTGGATAATCGCAACTGCATTCGGCGCACTTCCGCTGGTGCTCTCAGGTGATTTCAAGTCCTACAGTGCCGCATTCTTCGAGATAATGAGCGGCTTCACCACAACCGGAGCCACCAGTCTGAGCGATATCGAAGCCTGCAGCAAGGGAATCCTGTTCTGGCGAAGCATGACCAACTGGCTCGGCGGAATGGGAATCGTCGTTCTGTTCCTGGCTCTGCTTCCGGCAATCGGAATCAACATGGGTGCAGGATCGTTCCACATGATGGGAGCCGAGTCCGTAGGACCCGTCAAGGGAAAACTCACTCCGAAGACAAAGACAACGGCAATCGCCCTGTGGGGAACATATGTGGGATTCTCCGTATTGGAGACCATTTTCCTGCTCTGCGGAGGCCTCAGCCTCTACGATGCCGTCACTGTCACATTCTCGACAATGGCCGCCGCAGGTTTCTGCGTAAAGGGAGCCTCGATCGGAGCCTTCGGAAGCGCCTATGTGGATGTTGTAGTAACGGTCTTCATGCTGATTGCGGGAATCAACTTCTCGCTGTACTACAAGGCGTTCACCGGAAAGCTGAAAAGCGCCTTGAAGGATGCCGAATTCCGCTGGTTCATGGGAATCTGGTTCGTCTGTTCGCTTCTTGCTGCAATCCAGCTTACAAGCACCGGAACCTATCCCAACTTCCTGCAGGCCTTCCGCTATTCGGCCTTCCACATCGCATCGGTCCTTACCACAACAGGATTTGCCACCACGAACTACCTCACATGGCCCACATTCTCGATTATGCTGGTCATAGCGATGATGTTCATCGGAGGCTGTGCCGGATCCGCAGGCGGTGGAATGAAAGTCACAAGAATCGCCACATTGTGGAAGATGGCGATGGACACCGTCAAAAAGCGCATCCATCCCTCTTCTGTTGCAAAGATCAGGATGGGAGAGGACATCGTCCATGAGGACACCCTGCTTTCCATAGCATCCTTCTGTGCGATCTACATGATCACATGGCTGGTGGGAGCCGCACTGCTCACGCTGACCGGAATAGACACCGAGACATGCCTTGCAGCATCGATACTGAGCCTTGGAAACATTGGAATCGGATTCGGAAAGGTAGGACCAGCCGGAAACTTCTCGATCTTCCCCGACTGGTCTCTCTGGGTATGCTCGTTCGAGATGCTTCTGGGAAGACTTGAGATCTTCACCGTTCTGGTCCTGTTCTCACGCGGTTTCTGGAAGCGCTGAGGCTTAGAAACAACTTATTATCACTCGTAGTTCAGGGAATCTATCGGATCCATCTTGGCGGCCTTGGCTGCAGGATACATTCCGAAGAAGATTCCTATCGCCATTGAGAATCCCACGCTGAGCAGACATGCGTCGACCGAGACAGAAAAACCCCAGTCTGCGATGTTCGCCACCATCTTGCTGAGTCCGATTCCAAGGGCAATTCCCACAACACCGCCGAAAGACGTCAGCGTTATGGCCTCGGTCAGGAACTGGCCGCGGATAACGCGCGGCGATGCTCCCAAAGCCTTGCGGATACCGATCTCCTTGGTTCTCTCGGCAACGGAGACGAGCATGATGTTCATGATTCCTATGCCGCCGACAAGAAGAGAGATTCCTCCGATTGCAGCCAAAAAGATGCTCAGTGTGCCTGTGACTGACGAGACCATCTCCGCAAGGGATGCAGAGGAGATCATCATGTAGTTGTCGCTTCCGACAAGCTCGTCAAGGTACTTCTGGGCATCGTTGTTGACAACCTTCGGATCATGGTTCTCGGCAACCTTGATGACGTAAGTCCCTACTCCGCTGACGCGCTGAAAACGCTGTGTGTAAGTGTTGTAAGGAATATAGACGGTGCTGTTGAAGGAAGAGCCCAATGAGGCGTCTTTTTCCTCCATGACAGCCACGACGAGGTATTTCTTTCCCTGGTCACGGTAGATCGTGATGTAGTTTCCGACCGCGTTTCCGCCCGGAAAGAGCTTCTCTGCGACATCTGAACCAAGAACAACGACCTGGCGCTTGAAGATGTTGTCCTCAACGCCGAACCACTTTCCGTAGGACTCGTTGTAATCCACCATTGAGGCATAGTTTGAATTCACACCCACAATCGATGTCCTTGTGGTGATGCTGCCGTTACGCAGGTTGGCCGATGACGATACCGTGGGCATCACCAGGCCTATTCCGTCGACGTTCTTTCTGAGCTTCTCGGCAAAGAACTCGTCGAATGTCTCACGGGTCTTTGTTCCGGACATCGGAGAAAGATAGATGAGGTCGTAGCCGCTGGACGTGATGCTGCTCGTGATGCTTCCCGATGCGCTGTTTCCAAGAGTCAGGATGGTGACGACCGAAGCGACACCGATGATGATTCCCAGAAGGGACAGGACAGTCCTCATCTTTCCGCCCTTCATCGAACCGAGGGCAAGCTTGATGTTCTGTACTACCATGTCAGGCCTCCCTCTTTCCGTCTCTGATGCGGATCTGGTTCGGACAGGCGTTGCCTATCTCGTCATTATGCGTGACAACAACGATGGTGTTGCCCTCGCTGTTGAGGCTGTAGAACAGCTCCATGATCTGCTCTCCCGTCTTTGTGTCCAGAGCTCCCGTAGGCTCGTCAGCAAGGATGATCGAAGGTCTTGTGACCAGAGCCCTTGCAATGGCTACCCTCTGCTTCTGACCGCCTGAAAGCTCGTTCGGAAGGTGCTTCATCCTGTCTGCAAGACCGACCTTCTCCAGTGCCTGCTCGGCACGCTCGCGCCTTTCGCGGAGGCTGATTCCGCCGCAGTAGAGAAGCGGAGTCATGACGTTCTCCAGGGCGTTGATCTTTCCCAGGAGGTTGAACTGCTGGAACACGAAGCCGATCTTCCTGTTTCTGATGTAGGCAAGCTCGGTCTCGTTCAGACCGCGGGTGTCCTCGCCGTCTATGAGGATCTTTCCGCTTGTCGGGGTGTCCAGACAGCCTACCAGGTTCATCAGGGTGGACTTACCGCTTCCCGACGGACCCATTATGGCCGTGAAGTCACCTTTGTATATCTTTACGGAAACGCCGTCCAAAGCCTTGACCACTATATCGCCGACAATGTAGTACCTGTGCACATCGTGCATGTAGATTATCGGAAGCGTTCGTGCGTCAATTCTTCTTGCGACTTCTTCCCAATCGATCTTATTCATTGATACGCATCCCTCTGTTTATCTGCGCGACATGTTCATGACGGCCGACCATTCGGATGAGTTGCTGTAGACAACGATATCGCCGTCCTTGACGTCTCCGCTGAGAATCTGATAGAGGTTCTCGCCCAGATATTTGACCACAACGGTGACCTTCTGGGTGGTTCCGTCCTCAAGGAGCTTGTTGACGGAGCTGACTCCGCGCGATGTGGAGACAGCGGCCTGCGAGACCAGAAGCATCTTCTGCTCGCTTCCTACAGCGATGGTTCCGCCGAACGAGAAGCCCGGCTTCAGCGATGCGGGAGGATTGTCGATTATGATCTCGACATCCATGACACCGATTCCCTGGTTTGTGTATCTTCCGATCATCGGGATGTAGCTGACACGACCCTCGATGGGCACTCCGGGAGTGGAATCGCTTGTGATGTCTACCTTGGTTCCCAGCTCGAGCATCTGAACGTCGATCTCATCGACCTCGACCGTAGCCTTGAGCTTGCTGTCATCGATGATGGTGATGGCGGCGTTTCCGGCCTTGTAGTAGTCGTCCTGTCTGATATCGACCTTCACGACAACTCCGTCGAAGTCGGCATATGCCTTCATGTTCTCAAGTCTCTTCTTGGCGCTGTCAAGGCGCATCTCCATCAGCTCGATGTCCCTGGCCGATGTTGTTCCGCCGAGCTTCGCCGTCTCAAGCTGCTTCTCGATGTTGGCAACCTCGTACTGCTCGTCGGAATCGTCCAGTGTGGCGAGAAGCTGACCCTTCTTGACGCGGTCGCCTTCCTTGACATAGACCCCCACGACGGATCCGTCGGACCTCATCTGGACCTTCTGGGTATCGAATGCCTCGACCGAACCGGAGACATCGATCGATGTCATGTAGGTTTCCTCGCGGATTGATGTCTGGCTGGTGGAGGAACCGCTGCTGGCGGACTCCTCTTTCTGCCATGGGAAAGATCCCTTTGAAATCCTGTAGTTGTATACCCAGATTCCCGCAAGGAGAATGAATATTCCGAGTATTATCAGAATGGTGCGTCTGATCTTCTTTCTCTTGAGTTTCTTTTCACGGTCACGTCTGACCAATGCTTCATTATCCATATCAATTCCTCAAAGCTGGTTGATGGCTATTCTGTTTTCGATCACCAGAGCGTCGATTGCGTTAATCAGCCTCTGGATCTTGTCGGCATCCACAGCAAGCTGTGCATCCTCGACTTCCCTTCTTGTCACAAGGCCGAGCGAGAACATCTCGTTGACCCTCTCCAAAATCCTCAGATTGTAGTCGGCGCTGACCTCGAACTGCTCCACTTCGGTCCTGAGATTCTCTATGTCGGTCCTCAGCGTGGCGCATTCGTCCCTGTAGGAGGAAAGAGCGTCGTCATATTCAATCTGTGCAAGAACTACCTTGTTCTTCAGTGTCTGGATGTTCAGGTCATCTGTAACCTGAGTGGTCTTGTTGTGCCAGGATCCGGTAACTGTAATGTACGGATAGATTTCCTTGTCTCCGTAGTAGTTGTAGGTTCCGCCTGCCCTTGCTCCGACAGAATAGTTGGATCCCGTGACCGTTCCGGAAACATTGGCACTGGCTTTGGCAGTCAGCTCTTCGTTCGCCAGAGTGACAGGAACCTGGGCGTTTGCCTCGAGCGTGAGCTTGTTCGGCGTACCGGTTGCAATCTCCACATCCTGATTGGCGATGTTCAGAGACAGTTCTGCAAGAACCACATTGGTGTTTCCGAACTTGTTCTCCTCGAACTGCAGGTTGGCAGTCCTGACCGAATCAGGAGTCTCGAAGTCAAAACCGTAGTCGTCCTTGAACGACTTCAGAGCCTTGGCGAGCTTAGATTTGGCATTCTCCAGCGAGACACGGGTGCTTTCGATCTTCATCCTGGCCTGGAGGTCTTTCAGACCGTCCTTGGTGATGTCTCCAGAAGCGATGTTCGAATCATAGTCGGCGACAAGGCGCTGGTATGAGATTTCCTGATTCTCGATCGTCAGCTTGCTCTGCAGAATGTTCGCAACGGTCTGAAGAACCGAGTTTTTGAACTGAAGAACACTCTTCTTGTAGCTCAGATCCTGCCTCAGCTGGCTCATCTGCTTGGTGACATCCTTTCTAGTATCCTTGAAGGAATCAAGCGAGATGTCCTGCTTGTAGTTAGCAGACGGGGTCAACGAAACCTTTTTGTATCCATGGCTTTCGTCTCTGTAGATGTCGGTATCGTTCTGGAGTTTGAACGAAATGGTTCTGTCGTCTTTTTCAGGCAGAACAACCTCAGCATACGGAGACATCTCAAAGAACGGAGTTCCGACCGCCTCGCGCTGGACAGTCACGTCGCCTGAGGAGACAGTGATTGAAACACCTTTCTTGGCATCATCCATCTGCTGGGCGAGAAGCGAGTTCTCGTTGTTGATCTCAAGCGTTCTGATTGTTACGCTGCTCTGAATTGCTTTGTTGACAATGTCATCGGCACTCATGGCAAAGATACCGCAAGCGGCAACGCACATGACAACGCAGATGACAAAAATCTTTCTTATATCCATGTGAGAAAAATAATACTTAACGGTATTTAAAGGCAAGTGTCCACACGAAAAATACATGATTCAATTTTTACTGCTTTGGATAGAATAACCCAATTATGAAGGTTTTGGTGGGCTTGGTACGTTGTGTACGATAAAAAAAACAGGTCGCCCGAAGGCGACCTGAAACAAGTCATTAATCTTGTATCGATCAGAACTTGATGATTGCGTATGCGCTGATGACACCGGCCGTCTCAGCCTTGAAGTCTGAGCTGTACTCGCCATCACCGATTGCTGTCCAACCACCATCTTCCATGAGGTTGCCAGCCTTGAGACCGTAGCCAAGTCCGAGTCTGACGTTCTGGACAAGCTTGTCTGACTCTGCGAATGCAGCAGCGTTGATAGCTGTGATTCCGTCTGCGCCCTTAACCTGGACACCAGCACCGGCTGTGAACTGCTCGAATGCATACTTTGCCTTTGCCTTTGCTGTCCATGCCTTGGTCTTGAAGTTGATGTCAAATCCAGCACCAGCTGTGAGAGCATCCTTTGCGAAGTCAACAGAAGCTCCGAGGTCAAGACCCTTTTCGCTCTTGTCGATGATGTTCTTAGCTGTGACAGCAACCTTGAGCGGGAGCTCGAAAGCGTTGAAATCGAAAGCAGCCTTTGCCTCAAGATAAAGATCTGTGTACTTGATACCAGCCTCTTCTGTTGAGCTTCCACCAGCCTTGAGACCCTTCTTTCCAATGTATGTGTAAACATTGACGTCTACGAAGCTGTACTTGAAGTCAACTCTTGCATCCATGTTGAACTTTGCCTCGTCACCGATTCCCTCGAGACCGAAATCAGCTGCGACACCAAGCTTGATGTCCTGGATGGCGACTGTTGTCTTTGCAGCGGCACCGACGTTTGTCTTGCCTATTCCAGCCTTCTTGCTGGCCATTGCTGCTGCCTGAACCTTGACTGCATCATCGCTGAATGCGAACTCAGGAGTCTCGATTGTTGCTGAGAAAGCTGTTCCATCAGCATTCTTCAGGAAACCGACGCTGGCAACGAATCCGGCATAACCGAATGCAACACCAGGAGCCTTGTCATAAGCGACCTTGTAAGAAGAAGCGCTCTTCTTCCACTTGGTCTTAGCTCCATCCATCTTCTGGATATCAAATGCGTTCTTGTCCTTGTCCTGATAAGCTGTTGAAACAGCTGCCTTTGCATAGTCATAGGCGCTCTTGACACCGAGAATGTCGACATACCATCCGTCTCCGACAATCTTTGCTGTGTCGATGTCAATAACAAGACCGAGACCATATTTGGTGTTGTTCTCATCGAATGTGCTATAAATGCCAATGATCTTTCCATCAGCGTTTCCACCATTGAGCTTGTCAACAATGGCCTTGGCTGTTGCCTTCAACTCACCGTAGAGCTTCTCTCCGGTGATCTCTTTGGTATCAGCTGCGAACTCGAATGTGAATGATGCACTTGTCTTGTTTGCAAAGCCATAAACCTTGCCATCAAGGTCAGCGTTCAGCTGAAGTCCTGCGTATCCGCTGAAGCCTGCGAATGCAAAGCCAGAAACCAGCACCGCGATCAAAAGTACGATAATACCTTTTTTCATACTTCCTCCAATAATTTCGGGGCTGGCCCAAGACCAGCTTTGTCCCTTTTTTTCTCGTTATACTGAAGCCATTCTAACAATGTGCTTCTCAACTGTCAAGAAAAACCAACCAAATAGCAAATGGTTACAGAAAATTTGATGTATTTTTCGGTTTTTTTTGCGGTGCTCAGAGAACGAATGCCGTTTCGGATGAAAATGTACCATTATTCCATTCGTGGACACGGTATACGGCATAACTCTCACCCTCTGAAACACCCGTATCATGCTCTGCAAAAACACCTTTCAGGAAAGCGGATCTGGGTCCGAAAGGCATTGCCACACGCTCTATCTGCCTTCTCTCCATATCCCTGTTGAACAGATCGAACAGCAGGTTGAACAGTCCCTGACCCCTGTACTTTTCTTCTATATTATAGATAAGCACGCATGCCATGTTGTCCACGATCTCGAAAACCAGGGCGCCCTTGGGATCATCACCCTCGCATATCTCATATGCCTCCCTGTTGGTGAAGGCTCCGAAGATTTTCCGCTTGAGCGGGTCCTCCCCTGCTTCGTTCTCCAGAAGAGCGGCACAGTAGGAATCGAGACTCTCAAGATGCTTGACCTCGAACTCGGACAGAAGCTCACCCCCGTAGAGTTCATCATCTTCCATGTCGTCCCGGCTGCTTCTGAAGTGCTCGCGGTACCACGAGATGATGTGGGCACGCATCTTGGCATCCTTGAAGTCGTACCAGGACTGCAGGGCCTGGGAATCTTCCGAAAGGACATCCCTGAATCGGCGGAACACCCCGTGGGATTTTGAATTGAGCTCCCTGACAAGTCTCTCCTTGAGCTTGGGGTCCTTGCAGGAGTTTGTGAACGAGACCATCAGCTGGTAGCCATCGGAACTGTTCCAGGTCGGGAGTTCCACCAGATACTGGGGCGGTTCCTCTCCGGTCTCGATCGAGACCTCCGGGGAATACAATGTGCCGTCCTTGATGTTGAGCATGTAGTCCATGTCCTGGTTCTCCATGCCCCACATGATCTGGGAGAGTGTTTCTGTTGTGAATATCGGAAGTCTGAATCTGCTCATCGGACTCAATTGTACCACAAACTAGTCGTTCAGACTGATGTCTTTGTTGGAGAAACCCAGCTTTTTCAGACAGAAACGGATTTCCTCTTCTGTCCGGGCCTTTCCCTTGCGCTCGACGGTTTCCCGGGCCTGACAGACCAAAGACCGGGTGTACTGTTCAGTGTAGACCTCGCTGAGCACAGCCTCGCAGACTTCCTTATCTGCACCCTTTGCGGCAAGACGGCGGGCCATGACAAGCAGGCCTTCCGGATGACGCTTGTTGCTCGATCGGACAAACGAGCGTACATATCGCTCCTCACTCAGCGAACCGTCCTCTACAAGACTGTCCAGAACAGAGTCAATGAGATCCGGCTCATAGCCCTTGGTCCGAAGTTTTGTGAAAAGCTCCTTCCTGTTGTGCTCGCGGATCCCGAGATAGACCAGAGCCTGGCTCTGACACTTGATAAAAAGCGAGGAGCCACCCTCTTCTGAGGACGGCTCCCTGTTGAAAGAGATTTCTTTCATAACTGAATCCCTTGGATGATACCCAAGTTTCTTTCAGTTCGCCGGAAGGCTGAAAGCCAACCGGAAACCGAAATCCAAGTTTTTAGATTTCGCTGCGGGACCGGGATGAGTCGAGGCGACATACCTATATGGTAGGCGCCGAGACGAAGCACGGAAACCGCAGATGAAATGTAAAAACTTATCTCTTGGAGAACTGGAACTTGCGGCGAGCTCCGCGCTGACCATACTTCTTTCTCTCGACCATTCTCGGGTCTCTTGTGAGGAAGCCGTTGGCGTGGAGGGCCGGCTTGTTGGCCTCGTTCTCGTTGACCAGTGCACGGGCGATACCATGGCGGCAGGCACCTGCCTGACCGGACGGGCCGCCACCGCAGACTGTGATGACGATGTCATACTTGCCTTCGGAGTCTGTGACCTGAAGGGGCTGCTTGACCTGATAGATGCACAGAGGATCGCTGAAGTACTCCTCGACATCTCTTCCGTTGACTGTGATCTTGCCGTTTCCCTCGCGGAGGTAAACACGTGCAACCGCTGTCTTTCTGCGTCCGGTACCCTGACCGAGATTGATGTTCTTTGCTTCTGTCTTAGCCATATTCGTACCCCTTAGATCTCAACCTGGATTGGCTGCTGTGCAGCGTGTGGATGCTTTGCGTCTGCATAGACCTTCATGTTGGTGAAGAGCTTGCGTCCGAGCGGTCCTCTGGGAAGCATACCCTTGACGGCGTGCTCCATCGGGAAAGTCGGCTTGCGGACGATCAGCTGTGAATAGGTCTCCTGCTTCAGACCACCGGCGTAACCGGATACTCTGTAGTACATCTTGTCGTTGGCCTTGTTGCCGGACATTGCAGCCTTTGCAGCATTGATGATGATGACATAGTCGCCCATGTCCTCGTTCGGGAGATATTCAGGTTTGTTCTTGCCACGGAGAATGTTTGCGGCGGCAACTGCGACACGTCCGAGCTCCTTGCCCTCTGCGTCGATCAGATACCACTTCTTCTGCACTGTCTGCGGCTTTACAATAATAGTCTTCATAGTAAACACCTACATAAAAAAGTTGTATGTCCGTGCATGCCTTTTCGATTCCGGATGAGCGGTCCGTCCTCAAGCGGGCCCGGTTTCTGTAGCCTTCGTGTCCGGAACCCCGTGGGAAAGGGGTTTGAGTCCCGAAGCAACGCAGACGCCAGAACGGCGCACGAAGCAAATAATATATTTTGAGGGCAGATTTTGTCTAGTGGTCTGCACTCTTTTTTACAATTTCTCGAAGGCAACCTTGTCGCTTGCAAAGGTACCGGTCCTTCCGGAGTCGAACTTCACGTCCAGAACCTCGCGTCCGGCGAACTGTCTCTTGCCAGTTATGGTTCCCTCGCCGTAGAACTCGCTCTTGATCCTGTCGCCAACCTCGAAGGTCGCAGGGGCGGTCTTGGGAGCCGGTTTGGCGCCGCCTTTGATAAGCGTGACGTTGGGTTTCATGTTGCGCACGTTGAAACGGCTGGCCTCGGACGGCTTCGGGCGGCCCTGGACATCCGAATCCACATCATCGCGGAAGAACTTCTCCGTGTTCACATAGTTGGCGCTGTAGCGGTTGCCATGGCTGGTGTAGCTGTTTCCGAACCCGTTTCCGTATCCGTTCCGATATCCGTCCTGGCGGTTGTCGAACCTGAACTGGCCGCCGAAACGGGATTTGAAGCGCAGGTCTATCTCTTCGATGTGGGACTCGTCGATCTCCTTGAGGAACATGCTGGGGCTTTCTGGCTGGACGGATCCCCATCTGAGGCGCGACGATGCGCAGAACATATACAGCTCCTTTTTGGCGCGTGTCATGGCCACGTAGCAGATTCGCCTCTCCTCCTCGATGTCCTCTTCGGTGCGCTCGTCAAGCCTGCCCGGGAAAATCTCGTTCTCCATGCCCACCATGAAGACGCGCTCGAACTCGAGACCTTTGGTGTTGTGCATGGTGATCAGCGTCACGCCTTCCTGGGCGTGGCCCTCCTCCTCTCCCAGGGCCGAGGCCTCAAGCGATGCCAGCTCCAGGAACCGGTTGATTCCGTCCTGCCCGTCGGAGAATTCCGACAGCGAGAGCATGTTCACGAGCTGCTCGATGTTGTCGGTCCTCTTGTTGACCTTCAGGTGCTCGGAGGCATCGCGTTTGACGTAGTAGTCCAGAACGCCGAAATCTATCAGGACCTGGCGCAGGAACTTTCCGTTCTCTATGGTTCCGAACAGGGAAGAGGATTTGTCGTATGCATCCACGAAGCTTCTGATTCCGTCCACGGCGGCGCCCTTGACAATCTTCTCGTCCAGAGCCTTCCTGCAGGCTGCGATCACATCGCCGGAAACCTTCTCGTCCGTGATGGCCACTTCAAGAAGCTTCTCGATGCTCACATCGCCGATCCTTCTTGACGGCTTGTTGATCATCCTCTGGAACGCGACCGAGTCACGCGGATTGGACATCAGGGAAATCATGGCGATGCAGTCGCGGATCTCCTCGCGGTCGTAGAACCGAAGCGAACCCACGATGTGGTACGGAATGCCGTTTATCATCAGTCGGTCCTCGAAATCCTTGGACTGCGAGTTGGTTCTGTACAGTATGGCGCTGTTCTCATATGCCTTCGGGTCCTGGGCGTAGAACTTCTTCAGCATCTTCACGACCTGGTCGGCCTCGTCTATTCCCGAATCAACATAGTAGACCTGCGGGAGGTCTCCGCCTTCCTTCTGTGCGCTGAGGGTCTTCTGGGCCCTCGTGCGGTTGTTGTCTATCACGTCCTTGGCCACATCCAGGATGCTTTCCGTGCACCTGTAGTTCTTGCCGAGCACAACTTTCTTCGTGTCCTTGAACGCCTTGGGAAAATCGAGGATGTTTTTGACCTCGGCACCGCGGAAGCGGTAGATGCTCTGGTCGTCGTCGCCGACGGCGCAGATGAAGGTCCCCGGTCCAACCAGAAGCTTCAGCAGGTTGAACTGGGCCTTGTTGGAGTCCTGGTACTCGTCCACAAGGATCATCCTGAAGCGGTTCTGCACTTCCTGTCTGACTTCCTCATGTGTCTGAAGAAGCTCGATGGACTTGATTATCATGTCCGCAAAATCAACGTTGCCCGTCCTTTTAAGGTGATCTTCGTATGCGCGGTAGTATTTGCAAAGCCTGTCGTCCAGCTTGTTCGGCTTCTCCAGCCTGTCCTTCAGGACGGAAATCTTCTTGTAGTAGGAGGCGATCTCCTTCTTGTTGTCGTCAGGATATGCCTGGCACAGAAGGGACACGCTGTCATCGTCATCGTAGATCTTGAAGTTGGGGTCCAGTCCCACAAGTGTTCCGTAGCGCCTGAGAAGCCAGACACCGAACGAGTGGAAGGTTCGGATCATGACGCGGTTTCCAACCTCGCCGACCATGTTGATCACCCTCTCCTGCATCTCGCGGCAGGCTTTGTTGGTGAACGTGACGGCCAGAATCCGGTATGGGTCAATCCCCAGGGTGTCTATCGCATAGGCGATCTTTGTGGTTATGACGCGTGTCTTTCCGCTTCCGGCTCCTGCGAAGACCAGGAGGGACCCTTCGTTTATCTTCACAGCCTCAAGCTGCTGTTCATTGAGTTCTTCAAGGAGGTTTTCCATGCTCATAGCTTCACTGCCTCAAGGTCAATTCCGTTGACCTTTGTAATTCCGCATCTGTAGACGTTGCCCGGAACCATGTCGCGTCCCATGACAACTGTCAGGCCGTCTACCTCGGGAGCCTGTCCCCAGAATCGGCCTATGGCGAGGTCCTCGCCCTGGATCAGCTCCTCGATCAGCACATCGTACTCCTTGCCGACAAACGAAGCCAGGATTTCCGACGAGATCCTCTCCTGGAGTTTCTGAAGCTTCTTCTGCCTCTTTGCCGCGACCTTAGAAAGGGCTTTGTGGGTCTCCTCATCGGTCAGACCGTAGGCATAGGTGCCCTCTTCCAGCGAGTAGACAAACGAACCCATCCAGTTGAAGCGGTTCTTCTTCACAAAGTCGTAGACCTCTTCGAAGTCGCTCTCCTCCTCGCCTGGGAAACCGAGCATGATGGTTGTCCTGATGACCGACTCAGGCAGAGCCTCCCTTATTTTTGAGACAAGATCGGAATAGGTCTTGGCATCTCCCATCCTCTTCATGGGCCTCAGAAGCTTCACACTTGCGTGCTGGATCGGGATGTCGAAGTACGGAAGGATCTTGCCGTTGGTTTTTATCATATCCAGAAGCTCAAACGGGAATGCATCCGGGTGGATGTACAGAAGCCTGACCTTGAAATCCCCCTCTATTGCAGTGATGTCTGAAAGGAGCTCCAGAAAGTGGCTCTTTCCGTCCCAGTCCGTACCGTAGGCGGCAAGGTCCTGGGCGATAAGGTTGATTTCCTTGATATTGCGTCCGGCGAGGGTCCTGGCCTCATCCAGAATGGCGGCCTTGGGCCTTGAGCGCAGGGGTCCGCGGATTATGGGGATGGCGCAGAAACCGCATCTGTGGTTGCAGCCTTCGGAGATCTTCAGATATGCGCTTCCCGGGAAGTTGAAAAGCCTGTCGCGCTGATAGCTTTCGGCATCCGGGTCCGGATACTCGGGAACAAGAAGCTCAGTCTGCCTGCTGCCCTCCAGATGCTTCACAAAATCCGAGATCTGTGCGAGGTCTCTGTTTCCGAAAATGCCGCCCGCTTCGGGAAGCTGCTCGGAAAGCTCCTTGCCGTAGCGCTGGGAAAGGCAGCCCGTTACAATGACCTTCGCCTTGGGATTGAGGTCCCTGAGCTCGAAGAACGTGTTGATCGATTCCTCGCGTGCGCTTTCAATGAAGCCGCAGGTGTTCACAAGGATCAGATCCGCCTCTGCGGCATCGTCCGTGAGGACCCATCCGTCGGAGGAGAGGATCTTCGCCATTACCTCCGCATCGACCTGGTTTTTGGCGCAACCGAGATTTTCTATATATAGATGTCTGCAATCGCTGTTTTTCATCTGTTGTAGTGTCCATTTTCCAAGCTAGCGAGTCAAGCATCTGAAGGTTTTTCAAGTTGCCGATTGGGCATTTCGGGGTTAGAATTGAAGTGTAATGAACAAGACGTTTTTCCCTGGTTCCGTATGGGGCCAGGTAGACATACCGGCCTCTAAAAGCCAGACGATACATACCCTGCTGATTGCACTGTTCGCAAGAGGCGTAAGCTCTATACAAAACCCGCTGATATGCTCGGACACCGAGGCGTGTATCGATTTCTGCAGAAAGCTCGGCGCAAGGATTTCGTTGGAGAACGACATCATGACCGTCGATTCCACAAACCTTGACCCGAAGGACGGAATCGAGATCAACTGCCGCAACAGCGGAACCCTGCTCTACTTCGCAACGGCCCTCGCCTGCACCCTCGGTGTGGAGATCCGTTTCACCGGTGACCGGGCCCTGCTCAAAAGACCGGTGAAGCCCCTTCTCACAAGCCTTCACGATCTGGGAGCCAACGTGGATGTGGATACCGAGAATCCTCCCTATTCCGTCTGCGGACCCATGACAGGCGGACACACCAGCATAAGGTGCACGACCGGCCAGTATCTGACCTCCCTTCTTCTGGCTGCCCCGCTCTGCAGGAAGGACACCACCATCGATGTCCACCTCCTGAAGGAAAAGGCCGCCACAAGAACCACGGAGATGTGGCTCGAGAAGCAGAACATCGAGTTCTTCCGCGATGACGAGATGTACCACTACACCATCCGCGGAAACCAGTTCTACCGTCCGTTCGAGACCGACATAAACGGAGACTTCTCGCTTGCCGCATTCTTCTTCTGCGCGGCGGCCATCACCTCAAGCACCGTCACGGTGACCCACCTTGATGCAAAGAGCTCGCAGGCTGACAGAGCCATTCTGGACATCCTCTCGGATATGGGCTGCAGCGTAAGGAGCGAGGGACACTTCGTCTCACTCACCGGACCCTCCAGGCTCAAGGCCATAGACATCGATGTCGGCGGAACACCCGACCTCCTGCCTGCCCTGGCCGTGACCGCATGCTTTGCATCCGGCCCCGTCCGATTCAGCAACGTCATGCACAATGCAATGAAGGGACCCCAGCAGAGAAGCTCGACCATCGCCTACAACATCAACGCAATCGGCGGCAACGCCCAGGTCCTCAGGGATTCGCTCGTGGTTTACCCCATCTCAGCCTTCAGCGGTGCGGACACAGTACAGAGCTTCGAGGACCCGAGAATCGCCATGGCAATGGCAGTGGCCGCACTCCGCAGCACGCACGGCCTGACAATCCAGGGATTCGAGTGCGTCGACCAGCCCTTCCCCGACTTTCAGGACAAGTTCAGTAGTGTGGTATTGTCAAGAAACTGACTCGCTGATATAAAGACCCTAGTGGTCAGTTGTTGGAGGGGTTCATGTTCACAATCGTATACACAGACAAATGCGCAAAAACCGCCAAGGAGCTTTCGGACAGGCTTGAGGAGTCCGTTCTTTTTCCTGTGGAAGAGGCTCTCTCTTCTCCGGAAAACCTGGGGGACTTCGACAATCTGGGCCTTGTCTTCCACAACGACGGCAAAAGCCTTCCTCTTCCGATGCAGGATTTCATCCGCCGTGTTCTGGGAAACTGCGACCTGAGAGGCCTTGACTACATGTTCTCGGTCTGTGTCTGCGACCCAAAGCCCGGCCATGCACTCAAGATAGTCGAAAAGCTCTGTGCAAAAGCCGGCTGCGCACCGAGTCTGAGCGAATCCGTCAGCCCCGATGCAACATCGTCCGATCTGGACAGCCTTGCCTCCCTCATCAAAGCCGGAGACATCCGCCTTGCAAAAGGCAACATCGGAACCACATTCTTCATGCTGACCCACGGAATCAAGACCAGAGGCTGAGATGGGCGAGAAAAGAATCCGAAAGCCCATGTATGCAAAAGAGGACATGGGCCGCCTTGTCAGGTGGTTCTTCGGCTATCCCCTGATCTTCATAATCTATCTTGTCCTGTCCCTGCTCCTGCCCCGTTCCACAACCGGGATGAGAATGACGCTGGGCCTGAACATCATTAGCTATGCGATCTTCCTGATGTCGGCCTCCCTTGTGATTTCAAGGTTCCTCAAGTTCCCCCTGCGCAAGCTGGTCAACCAGAACCAGAACTTCTGCTACAGGAACATGATGACAGGTTTTGTCAGCACATTAATCCTCGGAGCCGGAACAACCTTCATCCATATGGCAATCAGACCTCAGGACTTCACATACAGTCTGGGAAGACTGTGGCCGGTGGACTTCCTTCTGGCATTCGTCCTTGTGGTTCTTGCTGCCCTTCTGGAAGAGGTCCTGTGCAGGTCCTACATAGCCTATTTCGTCAACGACACAATGGCGGAAAAACCCAGGCAGAAAATCATCTACTGCCTTGTCTCGGCGCTGGTCTTCACCATCTTCCATTTCCAGAATCCGGAGATTGTCGGGAAACAGGCAATCTATGCAATGATGTTCTATTTTGTCATGGGCTTTGCATTAATGGCAGTGACACTCAAGACAAAGGGCATCGAAGCCGCTTTGGGAATCCACATTGCAAACAACCTGGTCAGCGCATGGCTGTTCACATATGACAATGCAGCTTTGGCAACAAACGCAGTATTCACACAACACAACAACATCGGATCCATGATGGTCATCCAGTCCGTGTTCTGCATCGCAGTCAGCGTTTTCCTGGTAATCAGGTTTTCCCCTAAGGAGTCACAGATTTAAATGGCAAGCAATACTGAAAAGAAGCCTCAGAATCAAAAGAAGACCACTATCCCGCCCGAGGTGAAGAGGACGGTCAAGAAAACCGTGGACAAATCGGTGAAGAGACACCCCTGGATCTGGCTCATAGTCATCCTGGTCATCATCGCCGCAGTCTTCATCCTGACTCCCACCGAGAACCCGCTGAAGACAAAAACTATCGCTTTCGATTCCGTCTCCGAGGAGCTTGCCATCCCGGCCTATTCCCCTGACGACATAGTTGTCCGCCACACCGGATTCACACTCTCCTACAACGAAAAGCACGAGCAGCCCAACTGGGTCGCCTATCTTCTCACCTCCGACAAGGTGTTCGGCAACGCCAGCTCCAGAGGCGACAACTTCCGCGAGGATCCTTCCATCCCGACCGGCAGCTCGACACTTGCAGACTACAGAGGCTCGGGCTATGACCGTGGCCATCTGATTCCCGCAGCCGACCAGAAATGGTCATCACAGGCCATGGACGACTGCTTCTATCTATCCAACATGAGCCCCCAGACACACGCCTTCAACGCCGGCATCTGGTCCAAGCTCGAGTCCGCCGTGCGCACCATGGCCGCCCAGAACAAGGAAATCTGCGTCGCAACAGGACCAATCCTGACAAACGGTCCTTTCGACATAATCGGCCCGAACGCGGTCTCCGTCCCCAAACACTTCTACAAGGTGATCCTCGACTACTACGGACCGGACAAAAAGGCCATCGGCTTCATCCTCGCGCAGGACTCCAAGGGCGAGCTCAAGACTTTCGCCGTTTCAGTCAACGATGTCGAGAAGTTCTCAGGCATAGACTTCTTCCCCTCCCTTCCTGACGATGAGGAAGAAGCCCTTGAATCCCAGTACGATGTCACCCTCTGGGACCTCAGCGACTTCAACAGAACAACAACAGCAAAGAAATACGGCTACGATCTGGACAACCCGTCCAGCACTCCGGAACCACAGATTGTGACCGAAGAACCGCAGGATCCATGGGAGTCAGTCCTGTACTTCCTGTACACCAATTTCGGTCAGTACAAGAAGGATGCGCTGGACCTTCTCCATATTGAAACTGCAAAAGAAACAAAGTAGAATACGTTCATCCTGCGGCATTAGCACATCGGTAGTGCACGAGCTTCCCAAGCTTGTGAGGCGGGTCCGACTCCCGTATGCCGCTTAAAAAAGCTCAAGGACTTTTTGTCTTTGAGCTTTTTTAGTTTGAATATGGGAGGAGGACCGAGCGACGGCGAAAGCCGGGAAAAGGCTCCGGTGGAGCGTTTTCAGCGAAGGCGGGATAGCGCAGCGTCGACTCCCGTATGCCGCTTAAAAAAGCTCAAGGCCTTTTTGTCTTTGAATTTTTGTTTGCCTATCACAACCCTGTTTAAAGCGGTTGTGGATGTATGTCTCACCTCCGAATCTGAAGACTTGCCACCAAAATCCCTGTTCCCTGTGTTTTGGGATGCAGTTTTTTCCTTTGATTCTTGGTCTTTGCATCCAGATTCTTTGTTTTGGAAAAAACGGATGCATAAAACTGACAGCCTTTGCCACCGGAAACAGGAACTTGGCTTGTTTGGGATGCAAAGAATTGTTTTTCCTTGCCACCGTTTTCCATCAAATCCTTCATTCCGGATGCAAACACTCATTGATACAGTCTCATTTGTGCATACCAAACCATGGTTATTGCCTGAAATGGATGCAGGCTTGCTTTTGTGAAGTGTTCTTCTGTATGTCTAACCCCTTGCCACCCGGGCTGTTCATCAGCTGTGGGTTGCCTGTGTGTTGCCATGCACATGGCGGGCGGGGTGCGGCCATCAAGCCTTTGCGCCCAACGCCCAGGACCTGTGCATGGATTGCCAATACACAGGCCACACATCGGCTTATGACCAGTCCCGGGGAATGACCATTGCCGTTGAATCCTTTGTTCTTATGATTCCGATGGTACAATGCCAAGGCATTCCCAATTGTCCTTACCATGGAAAGCCAATGGTAATGCTGTTTGTGACCATGTGGCTTTACAGCAATCATCTGCAATTGGATGAAAGTTGCTGTAGGAAAGGCACATGATATCCGGCTCTTTACGGACAAAAAGAAAAATACTCCCATTATTGCTGTACAAAACAGGACTGATCGTACGGACGCAAATGTCTTTTCTTCTGGTTCTGCTGTAAAACAGACGGATTCCTTACAGCAATAAAGCCAAGAACTTCGAATCCGTCCGTACGACAGAGGGAAACAGGCACTTTGTTTACGGACGGAATGAGGGAAATCAGGAATGCGTCCGTAAAGGAAGATGGAGGACAGGGTAAAGGACAGGCCCTCATGTTCATGGGCCGGTGTGTGGCCTGATGCATCGGCAATCTTCGCACAAGCCTCAGGCGTCGGGCGCCAAAGCTTAAGGCCGCGCCCCGCCTGGCATGTGCAAAGCGCTGCACAGGCAGCACACAGCCAATGAACAATCGCACGGAAGAAGAAATAAACGGGGCCATCGCCTTTCGGCAACAGCCCCGTGATTCAATTAGAAACAGCAATCACTCAGCAATCAAAGACGGCATAACCGTCTGGAATACGGCCATCAGCGTTGCGTAGAACGATACAGCTTCAACATCCGTTCCGTTTACGCTGGCAGCTATCGGAGAAAGCTCCATTCCAAGCGCATCAAGCAGAATCGTTACGGCTTCATACAGAGTCGTCGAATCCGAAACTGGTCCCGATTTCCTGAGGTTCTTCACCCATTCCTTGATGTCAGAAATGTCTCTGGTACCCTTGAGATTGACTGTGAAACTGATGGAACTGGTCGGTGCCGTTGCTGCGTCTCCTTCCGCCGCCCTCTTGATCTCAATGGCAAAGCCGACATCCAGATCGACATCGGCGGAAACAGATCTCTTTCCGTCCTTCACATATGTCGAGGCGGTGACAGTTCCGTTAGCTGTGATTCCGGTATTCAATACCGGAGCTTCGGGGTCGATCTCCACCACATACTTGCTGCTGGCCGGATCATACTCACGCGAGTAGAAGATATTCTCAATATCAACGGCTACATCATCGATTGTCAGAACCACATCTCCTTCGGGTTCCAATGACATGATGTAGTCGAAGATTTCGTCCGGATCATCATCCCCGGCTGCGGACAGAATAGCATCGAAATCAATTCCCAGATTCTCAAGGAAGGCAGTCTCATCATCGAGGTCGGAATCCTTTAGGGTAATGTCCTCCTTGCCTTCCTCTTTTATGACGACGGACCCTTCGGAAGGCTCGTCATCTTCGAGTTTCAGATTGATTAGGACACCTTTGGTTATTGTGGTTGAAAGATCCTCCGCACCGGCTGCAGGACCTGTGACGGTTGCGGAGACACTGAAATCTCCACCTGTCAGATCAAATTCCGAGAGGGCCTTGTCCCCTGTTTCCTCAGTCATGAACTCCATCAGGAATCTGTCGGCTGTGACTGAAACTTCCGAGAGCCCATAAGACCCGAACACTGCATTTCCGGATACAGACAGGCTTCCGCTGACAGATCCTGAAGTCTTCCCCAGGCCTCCCTTACTTCTGAAATAGTCGACAACGGTTTTTGCGATGACTGAACTCTGCCCGGGTGTAACCGGATCCGGTTTCGGTTTCGGAAGAAGTTCAAGGTCACAGGAAATCATAAATCCCGCAATAAGAAGTACGGTGAACAGGATCAGGGCAAAGCGTTTCATATTCTCCTTCCGCCATCGGATGATGGCTTTCAAGTAAAGTCTGATGCTTTAACCCGAATCTCCGTTAGTAATGATAATCCCAACCTGGAGTAATCTGTCAAGAAATAGTCAGAAGTTGAGCTTTTTCAGTTCTTTGCGCAGGAAAACCAGAGACAATGAAAAAGCAAAGACCTCGGCGATCAAGAACGAATACCAGATGGCATCCAGACCGAACAGTTTTCCCAGGATCCAAGCGCTCGGGATAAGCAGAAGCAGCTGTCTGATGATAGAGATTATCATGCTGTAGATTCCGTCTCCCATTGCCTGGAAAAGGGCCGTCAAGGTGATGCAGACGGCGGAGATCGGGAACATTATGGCAATTGTCCTCAAAGCGACCTCGCCTATCTTTTTCATGGAGTCAGAGGCGTTGAACAGACCCAGAAGTGCATCGGGGAACATGATGAACACGAACGAGCAGAGGCTCATGAAGATGACGGCAAAGATGGCGGCGAGTTTCAGGGCCTTCATCATCCTCGGTTTGTTCTTGGCCCCGTAGTTGTATCCCAGAATGGGCAGAAGACCGGCGTTCAGTCCAAGGATTGGCATGAAAACGAAGGACTGAAGCTTGAAGTAGACACCGAAGACCGTTGCGGCAAGGACGTCGTAGACTATCAGGATGGCGTTCATCGCACTTGTCATGATGGTTCCGATTCCCTGCATGATGATGGACGGGATTCCGACGGTCAGGATGCCCTTTGCCTCCTTTTTTCCCATTCTCGGTCTGAGAAGCCTGATCTTCAGGTACTTGTTCCGCTTGAGGAAGAAGAGACCCAGGAACATGGCGAAGAACTGTCCGGAAACCGTTGCGATTGCAGCTCCAACGACTCCCAGCTGAGGAAATCCGAAATAGCCGAATATCAGGATCGGGTCGAAGATGATGTTGAAGATGGCGCCGCTTGCCTGAATCATCATTGGATGGATGGTGTCGCCCGTTGCCTGCAGGGACTTCTCGCAGAAGATGTTGACGAAGTTTCCGAAGGACAGCATGAGGCAGATCCGGATGTAGGAGACCGTCATCTCGCTGAGTTTGGGATCCTTTGTGTAGATGCTGACGAACGGCTTTGACAAAAACGCTCCGATCAGGACGAACATCACCATGAAGATTAGTTCCAGCGAGTAGCCGGTCTCTGCGGTGAGGTTGGCCTCATCTTCCCTTTTCTCGCCCAGACGTCTGGAAATCACCGAACAGATACCTATGCTGGTTCCTACGGCAAAAGAGATCATCAGAAGCTGCATCGGGAATGCGAGGGAGACCGCAGTCAGCGCCTTTTCGCTGTAATGCGACACGAATATGCTGTCCACGATGTTGTACAGTGCCTGGATGAGCATCGAGAACACTGCAGGAACCGACATGACAGTCAGAAGCTTTCCTACGGGCATTACGCCCAATCTGTTTTCACCTGTGCCTTTTTCTATTGTGTTTTCCATTTCTAATATCACCTGTCGACACTTGATCCGTAAGTGTCCCTGATTGTTTTCTCTATCTGTTTGACAAAGCGGCTCGAGGCTTCCCTGTCCTTTGAATCGGGAGCTTTCACCGGCTCGCCCACGTACAGGATGGCATCACGTCTCTGGAAGATGTGCTTCCTGTCCTCGAATGAATCCCTCAGACCCTTGATTGTAAGGGGAACCACATAGGCTCCGCTCTCCGTTGCCATCCTGAAGGCTCCGGGCTTGAATATCCCGATCTCACCTGTCTTGCTTCTGGTTCCCTCCGGGAAGATGACCATCGAATAGCCCTTTCTGATCCTTTCCGCTGCCTTTCTGATAGCAGCGACGCTCTTCTTGATCTTCCTGCGGTTGATGAATACCGAATGGGTCATGGCAATGAGGGCATTGAGGAACGGAACGAACGCAAGTTCGATCTTGGCCACAAAGCCCATGTTCATCTTGAGTTTGCCCATCAAGGCAAGGACATCCAGCATGCTGGTATGGTTGGCGATGAAGCACAGCCCCTCACCTGTTTTCACACGGTCTCTGACGGACTGTACATCTCCCACGACATGGACACGCACTCCGGCAAGCCAGAAACCGAAATTGGCTATGACGGATATGTGCCAGCGGATCAGGCCATCGGCGGCTTTCCTCAGACCTAACAGCCTGAGAATCAGAGCCGGTATCACCCCGGTGAAGAAGCTGAGTATTGTGGGTATGGAAACCAGCAGAAGCCGGATGAATATAAACTTCATTTCATCTCTCCATATCAGTCAAAGTCATGGCGGTAGAGCCTGGCATAGTGCCCGCCCGATGCAAGGAGACTCTCATGGGTCCCCGACTCTATCACCTTGCCCTTGTCCAGTACGATAATGTTGTCCGCCTCACGGATTGTAGTAAGACGGTGGGCTATTACTATCGATGTCCTGCCCGCGGACAGTCTGTTGAACGCATCCTGGATCAGATGCTCGCTCTCATTGTCCAGCGATGAGGTCGCCTCGTCGAAGATCAGAATCGGAGGATTCTTAAGGAACACCCTCGCAATGGAGATCCTCTGCTTCTGGCCTCCGGAGAGCCTTGTTCCGTGCTCACCCACCGGTGTTGACAGCCCGTTGGGCAGGGACCTGACGAAATCCCCCAGATTGGCCGCATCCAGAGCCGCGAACATCTGTTCGTCGGAGGCATCCGGATTGCCGTATCTGAGATTCTCACGGATATCGGCATCAAAGAGGAACACGTTCTGCTGGACAAAGCCGATGCTCTGTCTGAGAGACCTCTGAGTCACCTTCCTGATGTCCTGGCCGTCGATTGTGATCGTTCCGCTGTCTATCTCGTAGAAACGCGGAAGCAGGGATGCCGTGGTGGTCTTGCCCGCTCCGGAGTCACCGACAATCGCAACCGTGGTTCCGCCCTTGATGTCGAAGCTGATGTCGCCTATGACCTCTCCGTCCTTGGTGTCGTATGTGAAGCGGACGTTCCTGTACGAGATGTCGCCGTTTGTGACGTTCAGTTCCGTCGCATTGTCATCGTCCTTGATCGAGGGATCCACATCCATGATCTCCGTGAACCTTTCGAAGGCGGCGATGCCCTGGCTGAGCTGCTCGACGAAGTTTATCAGACGGTCGATGGGCTCGAGCACCACGCTGACGTAAAGGAGGAACGCAACCAGGTCGTAGGACTGGATGATTCCCTTGTAGATCAGGACCGCTCCCCCGGCAACCGTTGTGAAATAGTACATGTTCCTCAGCCAGCCCATGCCTGTCTGATAGGCCGCCATCACCGCATACTGCTTCTTGCGGCTCTTGGCGAGGTCGTTGTTGGAGGTGTCGAACAGCGAGCGCTGGAAGTTCTCGCTTGTGAAGGACTTCACCTCGCGGATTCCCTGAACCGAGTTCTCCACGTTGGCATTCACATCCGCCACATGGGACCTTACCTCACGGGACACCCTCTTCTGCCTTCGGCCGAAGACAATGCCCCAGACCACAAGGAAAGGGAAAGGAAACAGCGATATCAGTGCCATTGGGACACTGTAGCTGAACATGACAATGTATGCACCTATGATTGTGGCAACCGAGATCAGGCTGTCCTCGGGACAGTGGTGGGCCACCTCCGCTATCTGGAACAGGTCGTTTGTCATCCTGCTCATCAGGTGTCCGGTCTTGGTGTGGTCGTAGTATCCGAAACTCAGTTTCTGCAGATGGGAGAACAGGTCCCTTCTCATATCGTTCTCGACATAGACGCCCAGCTGGTGGCCCCATCTGATTCTGATGTATGTGAAGCATGCCTGGATGCCGTAGATGGCGAACATGGCGAAAAAGCATATGACCATGCTGCGCCAGATCTGGTTGGGTATCCACGTTCTCAACAGCTCACGTGTGAGAGCCGGAAAGAAGATGGAGAGCACCGAGCTCAGAATGGCTGCGCACATGTCAAGCCAGAAGAGGAATCTGTAGGGTCTGTAGTATGAGAAGAACCTTCCTATCTTGTTCACTTGCGCTTCCCGAACAGTCTTCTGAAGAAACCTTTCTTCTTCGGTTTCTCCTCCACCGGTGCCGGCTTCTGCTCTGTCTGGTTCTCCGAAGGTCTGTCCTTCGGCTGAGCCTTGGACGGATTCTTCTTTTTCGGAGCTGCCTTCTGCTGAGTCTTCTGCTGTGGCTTCTCTTCCTGTTTCTTCGGCTCGAAACCATACTTCTTCCTGTAGTAGTCCATCCTCTCCTTTTCGGTCATAGCACCAAGGCTCTTGGTGTTTGTCCGGTCGGACGAGTACTTGGACTTCTCGGACTTTGCCTTCGGTTTGGCGTCAAGCTTGGCCTCGGGCCTCTCGGCCTTGTGGGAAGAACCCTTGCGGCTGTTTTTCCCGTTTCCGCTGTTTTGGCTCTTCTGCCTCTCCGGCTTGACGCGCCAGGACTTTCCGATGGACTGGTCCTCAACCTCGGGAAGGTTGTCCGGCCAGATTACGGGAATCTTCATCTTGATGTACTTCTCGATCGCCTCAAGTCCGTATACGAACTCCTCATCGGCAAGAGTGATTGCCTTGCCGCTCTTTCCGGCACGGGCGGTTCGTCCGATTCTGTGGACGTAGTTCTCATAGTCCTCGGGGATGTCGTAATTAACAACCAGAGGAAGGTCGTCTATCTGAAGACCGCGGGCCGCGACATCGGTTGCAACAAGGATTGTGGTCTTGCCCTCCTTGAGCTTGTCCAGGGCACGCTGTCTCTGGTTCTGCGGGAGGTCTCCCGTAAGGTAGTCCGCATTGTAGCCGTTGTGTCTGAGCCTTGCGCAGAGCTCCTCGGCCATGTGCCTGCTGTTGGTGAACATCAGTGCGGCCTCGGGCTTCTCAACGGCGAGAAGCTGCAGGAGGAGCTGGAACTTGTCGGACTTGGCCACGTGGTAGAGCTCCTGTGTGATGCTCTCCACCGTGATGTGGTCCGGCTCCAGGTCTATCTCGCTGGGGTCGTTCATGAACTCCCAGGCCAGGTCGCGCACACGCATCTCCAGCGTGGCCGAGAACAGAAGTGTCTGCCTCATTGTCCTGTCGGGAAGCATGCGGAACATCTTCTTGACATCGGGGAAGAATCCCATGTCGAAGAGCCTGTCGGCCTCGTCGATGACAAAAGTGTCCAGCCTCTTGGTATCGAGCTCGCGGTGCTCCATGAACTCAAGAAGTCTTCCGGGGGTTCCAACGTAGATGTCGCATCCCATCTGAAGGAGCTTTCTCTGATGCTCGTAGCCAACTCCGCCGTAGAAGACTCCGATGTGGAAGCCCTCCACCTTGGAGCAGAGAATCGAGGCATCGTCGTAGATCTGCTGGGCAAGCTCCCTGGTGGGTGCGATGATCAGACACGAGGAGCTTATTCCCTTCTCTTTGTTTCTGAGGTATTTCTCAAGAAATGTGATGACGTAGACTGCTGTCTTTCCGCTTCCCGTCTTGGACTGGACCATGACGTCGTTTCCCTCGATGGAGATGGGAAGCACCTTTTCCTGTACCGGCATGCAGGATTCGAACTTGGCGGCCTTTGTGCCCTCAAGCACCTGCGGATGTAAATTCAACTCACTAAACAACATAAATATATTAACCCTAATGTAGCTCAGTCCGAACCGTAGAGTTTGAGGATCTCACGTGGCTTGGATCCACGTGCCGGGCCGACATATCCTGCATCCTCCATCTGCTCGATGAGGTTGGCCGCCCTGTTGTAGCCTATGTTCAGGCGGCGCTGCAGATATGATGCGGAAGCCTCGCCCCTGTCGGAAACGATCTTCCAGGCCCTGCTGAAAAGGTCCTCGGATGCGCTGGATGCGGATGCCTCCGGATCCTCGGCCTCTTCCTCGTCATCATCCTCGAAATACGATTCGTCTATGTAGTCAGGCTCTCCCTGAGTCTTTACGAAACTGACTATCTCCTCTATTTCGGAATCAATGAAGGCGCCCTGGATTCTGGACGGCTGCCTTGACTCCGGATTGTTGTAGAGCATGTCTCCACGGCCCAGCAGCTTCTCGGCACCGACCTGGTCGATGATTATGCGGCTGTTCATGGAGTTCGAGACCGCGAATGCGATCTGCGTCGGGATGTTGCTCTTTATCACACCTGTGATGACATCTGCCGACGGTCTCTGGGTGGCCAGAATCAGATGGATTCCGCAGAATCTGGCAACGGCGGTGATGCGCTTGATGGAGGTCTCAAGCTCCTTTCCGACCGCAAGCATGAGGTCTGCGAACTCGTCGATTATGACCATGATGTACGGAAGCTTCTCCCTGGCAAGCTTCTTCTCGACGATCTTCTCGTTGTACTCCTCGATCTTCTTCGCTCCGATGCTGGAGAACATGGCCATTCGGCGCTCCATCTCCTCAACAACGAAGTTCATGGCCTTCAGAGCCTTCTTGGCATCCGTGATGACCGGGGTCAGAAGATGCGGGATTCCGTTGTAGAGCGAAAGCTCGACCATCTTCGGATCCACGAGGATCATGCGGACATCCCTCGGGGTCTTTGTGAACAGGACCGAGCAGATCAGGCCGTTGATGCAGACGGACTTTCCGGATCCGGTGGTTCCGGCAACCAGAAGGTGCGGGGTCTTGGCCACATCGATGACAACCGATTCGCCAGTGATGGTCTTTCCAAGGACCATGGGGATCTTGTAGAACTTGGCCTTCAGGGCAGGCATCATCACATCGAAACCGATGGTGTCGCGCTTCTTGTTCGGAACCTCGACTCCGATCGCGGGCTTTCCGGGAATCGGGGCGAGGATTCTGACGTCCTCCACCGAAAGCTCCATCGCGATGTTCTCCGAAAGGCTCAGGACGGAGGTGACCTTGATTCCCTTGGCCAGGTTCAGCTCATACAGTGTGAAGGTCGGTCCGTGCTGGACGCCGATCAGGCTGGTCTCGATTCTGAACTGCCTGAAGGTCTCGACGATAATCTGGCCGTCGGGATCGTTCTCCGGATCCTCGTAGATCTTGGCACTGATCGGATAGTGCTTCAGGATGCTCTCTGACGGGAACTTGTAGTCGAACTTCTTCTTGTCCAGCAGATGGGACCTGTCCCCGCGGGAGCTCTTTGTTCCCGCAACGCCGGACACGTAGTCGACATCGGGACCCTTTGCACTGCTCTTGGCATCGTTGGCAGCCATGTCCGCATCGGAAATACCCTCTTCCTCTTCGGCTTCTTCCTTTGCTTTGGCAGCCTGTGCCAGACGCAAAGCCTCGGCCTCGGCTTCAGCTGCGGCGCGCTTGGCCTCTTCCGTGGCCTTCTCTTTGGCCTTCTCCTCCTCAAGACGCCTCTGCATCTCGGCCTTTGCCTGTGCAAGCTCCTCTTCGGCGCGTCTTGCGGCCTCCTCGGCCTCACGTCTCTGACGCTCGAGTTCCCGCATCTCCTCAAGATGCTTCCTCTCGTACTCCGCCTGACGTCTTCTGGATTCAAGCTGCTCGTCCATCTCGGCCTGGGCAGCCGCCTCCTTGAACACCGATCCCGGCTGGGAGACCTCTTCCTGGGTGTAGAAAGACGACGACATCTGGGAAATCGGAATCTGCTGGGAAACAGGGATGTCCGACATCGGAGTCTGGACCTTGGCATGGAGGTTGGTGAACTGGATGGCAGGCTCGGCCTTTGGCTGCGGCTCGGAGACATGCTCCTCCTTTTCAGGAGTGCTCTCGGGCATGCCGAAATCGATGGAGGGCATGTCGGTACTGAATGTCGGGAAGCTCTTCTCGGCCATAGCGTCCTCGTTGAGCCTCTTCATCAGGTTCCGTGGCTTGAACATGTTCTGAAGCCTCTGTCTGGCTTCCTCCTCTTCCTTGCGGGCACGCTCCTCTTCCTCAGCCTGCTTGCGCCTGCGCTCGAGCTCGGCCTCGCGCCTCATCTGCTCTTCCTTGCGGATTCTGGCCTCACGCTCGGCAACATCGTATATTCCCCTGTCCACCGAGGAAATCGTGGAACCCGACGTGTAGTTCGGGAAACTCTGATACTCCGGAGCGTGCACTGAAACAAGGCTTTCCATCGCCTTGCGTGAAAGAATCGGATCGCTCGGCTCACGGACTCTGGGGATTTCCTGTGCGGGGACCTCAAAAGTGTCCTCTTCGGGCTCCTGAGATGTCTCAGCCTCATCCCGGACCACCATGGTGTCATGGATATCCTCTCCGACGAATTCCTGCGACGGCTGATCCTGAGCAACGGCGGCAGCCTTGGGCTCGGAGCCCTTTTTCACGCGGTGGATCAGGAAAAGGAGAAGCAAGGAGACCACAACATAGGCTGCGGCCACATACGGGTAAAAATCCGGAAGCTGAAGCTGTATCTCGAATATGGGATTCCTGCCCTGGAAGTAGGTTCCGACAAGGTATGCCCCGTAGAAGGCTGTGCATCTGAGAAGGAACTGGATGAGCCCCGAACCCATCAGAGCCAAGATGAAATTGACAAGACAGAGTGCCGTGACCGGAATCAGTCCGTACTCCCTGAGGAAAGCGTCCGCAAAGACGTTCACGTAGCGGTCGAACAGATCATGAACCGGATTGAGGACCGCATACGGGAGCGATCCCTCTTTCAGCGGCAGATATGGAGAAATGCAGACAAGGACTGCAGATATGGCGATCACTGCAGTCAGAAATGTCATTATGATGTTCGGTCCGCGCTTTTTTCCCATGGCTCAGATGATAACACTTTGTATTATAAGTGTCATTATACTTGGAGATAAAAAGCTCAGTCTTTGGTCAGAATCAACATGCGTCTTTTGGCATCCAGCATGGGCACTTCGTAGTCGCAGACCTCGGTTGTGAACCTGCATCCGGAGTATGATCTGATGACCTCTGTCTCCTCCTGGATGTTCTCCTCACTGCTCTTGTAGGCAAAGACTTTTCCACCCGGGACAAGAATCCTATCCAAATCTGAAATGATGTCCTTGAACTGCCTGAATGCCCTGAAAGTTATGATGTCGTAACTATTCTGGACCTCTGAAAGGTCTTTCTGCTCAACTTTAACAGACTGGCTCATCCCCATTGCCGCAACGGTGTTCCTGAGAAAGCCCGCTCTTCTTCCCATGCGTTCCACAAGGCTTATGTCCCAGTCCTCCAGGACGGATGCAAGCACCAGACCAGGCAGACCTGATCCGGAGCCGAGGTCGGCCATCCTGGGCCTTGGTGCACTTGAACCGGAGATTATGATCCCCACCGGAGCAAGGCAGTCCAGGATGTGGCGGATGACAAGGTCCCTGCCCCGTGCGTTCACAAGTCCGTATGATGGATTGAACAGGCTGATCTCGTCATACAGTCGGCTCAGCCTGCGCAGGACTGTATCCGTGCACAGTTTGCTGTCGATGCGGGACACCCCGTCTTCAAGAAGTCCTAAAAGCTCTTTTTCCATGCTCTCTCACTTTCTCAGGTAGACCAGAAGAACGGTCATGTCGCTTGTACGCACACCGTTTATCCTTGAAGCCTGTCCGACCGATGCCGGTCTCACAGCCTTGAGTTTCTCACGTGCCTCCGAGCTGATTCCCTCGACAGCATCATAGTCGAAGCCCTCCGGGATCCTGATTCCCTCGAGCTTGGAGAATCTGTCCACCTGCCTGTCCTGACGCTTGATGTAGCCGTCGTACTTGACCTTCAGCTCAAGCGCCAGCCTTATGCTCTTGGGATAGAGGTTGATCTCAGGAATACCCTCGGCAAGCTCATCCATTGTGACCTCGGGACTCTTGAGGGCCTCAAGAGCGTTCCTTCCGCCGAAACCCCTGTGGGAGATCAGGTCCTGGATGCTCTCGATGTCCTTCATCTTGTCTCTGAGCTTCTCCAGCCTTTCCTCCGTGGCAAGGCCGACCTCATACCCTTTTTCAGTCAGCCTCTCATCGGCGGTGTCGTGCCTGAGGTTCAGCCTGTACTCGGCACGGCTTGTGAACATCCTGTACGGCTCCTTCGTGCCCATGGTAACGAGGTCGTCGATCAGGACTCCTATGTATGCCTCGGTCCTGGTCAGGACGAGCGGCTCCTCTCCCTTGATCTTCTGACATGCGTTGATTCCGGCCATCAGACCCTGGCAAGCCGCCTCCTCATAGCCGCTTGTGCCGTTTGTCTGGCCTGCGACGAAGAGGTTCTCGAGCATCTTGGATTCCAGGGATGGCTTGAGCTGGATGGGATCCATGTAGTCATACTCGACGGCATAGGCCGGCCTTGTCACCTGCGCGTCCTCCAGCCCCTCGATCGAATGGATGAAATCCAGCTGGACATCCTCCGGCAGGGACGTTGAGAGACCGTTCAGATACATCTCCTCCGTTCCGAGGCCCTCGGGCTCAACGAATATCTGATGCCGCTCACGGTCCGGAAAACGCACCACCTTGTCCTCGATGGACGGGCAGTAGCGCGGCCCCTTTCCCACAATCTTTCCTCCGTACAGAGGTGAGCGGTCCATGTTGTCGCGTATGATCTTGTGCGTCTTTTCGTTCGTATATGTTATCCAGCAGGGAACCGAGGGTCTGTCCAGCGTCTCATGCATGAAGCTGAACGGCACAACCTCGTCATCTCCGTCCTGGCGTTCCATCTTGTCCAGATTCAGGCTCGAATACTTGACCCTTGCCGGGGTTCCTGTCTTCAGCCTTCCCACATTGAAGCCCTTTTTCCTCAGTGCCGTTCCGAGACCGATCGCAGCCTCCTCGCCAAGTCTTCCGGCGCTGGCGTCGTACTCGCCTATGAAGATCCGTCCTTCCATGAACGTTCCCGTGGTCAGCACAACGGCTTTGGAAGTGAAGCTTATCCCTCTCTGGGTGAGCACGCCGCATGCGCGCCGTCCGTCGGAATCAGTGAGGATGTCCACAACGGTATCCATGAAGATAGAGAGGTTGTCCTGCTTCTCCAAAGTCTCCTTTGCAAGGCGGGAATACGAGAACTTGTCGGCCTGTGCGCGCGGTGCCTGGACTGCAGGTCCGCGTCTTCTGTTCAGAACCCTGAACTGTATCATGGTGGCGTCAATCAGAAGTCCCATCTGTCCGCCCAGAGCATCGACTTCCCTGACTATGTTTCCCTTGGCAAGACCGCCGACAGCGGGGTTGCATGAAAGACGTCCTATGGCATCAAGGCTCTGGGTCACCAGAAGGGTTTTGAAACCGATTCTTGCAGATGCAAGACAGGCCTCAATTCCGGCATGTCCGCCGCCAACTACTATCACATCGTAATCCATCTTACTTCCCCACACAGAACGAGCCGAATATCCTGTCCAGAATATCGTCGGTCGTGACCTCTCCGGTCAGTTCGCCCAAAGCTTCCAGAGCTTCCTGGATGTCCATCGAGACAATGTCCAGCGGAAGACCGCTTTCCACAGCAAGCCTGGCCGCCTGAAGAGAGGAAACCGCCCTGGAGAGGTTCTCCTTCTGTCTGTCGTTCTCTATCACAAGGGCGCTCTCGTCCGAAACACCCAGATCTGATGTCAGCTTTTCCGTGATTCTGGAGCACAGTTCAGAGAATCCGGCCCCGGTGACTACCGAAAGCTTCACAAAGCCGTCCATATCCACATCTTTCAGATCGGACTTGTTCAGAACTGCTATGCATCTTGGATCAGAAAGGACAGAGCCGTCCATCGCTCCCATGTCGGAGGAGTCCACCATGTAGATTATGATGTCCGCACCTTCCACAAGGCTGTGCGACCTGCGGATGCCCTCTTCCTCGATCTCGCTTTCCGAGAAACTTCTGAAACCGGCCGTATCATAGAGCCTGATGGGAATTCCGCCTACTGTGCACATGGCCTCGATGTAATCCCTTGTGGTTCCCTTCTGAGCACTGACTATGGATCTTTCCTCTTTCAGGAACAGATTGAAAAGCGAGCTCTTTCCGGCATTGGACGGACCAGCCAGGACAACCTTCGCTCCCTGGGAGTAAAGACGTCCTGTGTTGTATGAATCCCTGATTGTTCCAAGCGCCTCAATTGCTTTTTCAAGTTCCTCCATCGGGAACGTCAGGTCCTCTCCTATCTCATCCTCCGAGTAGTCCAGCTGGACCTCGACAGTACCCATGATCCGGACCACCGTAGCCTTGATGTCGCTTATGCGCCTGAAAAGATCGCCGTTGAGCCTTTTCAGGGCCATCGCCCTGCCGGTCATTCCCTGCGCGTTGATCAGCTCGTTCACCGCCTCTGCCCGCGTAAGGTCCATCTTGCCGTGCAGAAAAGCCCTGAGCGAGAACTCACCCGGCAGAGCCTGTCTGAATCCCAGTTCGGCCATGGTCGCAAGAACGGCCTGCACAACCTGAAGACCGCCGTGGCAGGATATCTCCGCAGCATCCTCTCCGGTGTAGCCGTGTCCGTCCCGGTACAGCGTCAGCACTATGTCATCCACATGATGTCCGTCGACCGGACTGATGAGTCTGCAGTAGATCGCGCTGTTGGATGGCTTGTTCCGGATGTCCACCTTGCCGCCTATTGCCTTGGAAAGGGTCCCGATGCACCCTTTTCCGCTTATGCGTACCACTGCAATGGCGCTTTTTGCCCATGCCGTTGCAAGGGCGTAGATGGTGTCCTCTGTGTTGTACCGGTTCATAGTGAAAAGTATACATTTATGCACATGTCTTTTCAATTGCGGACGGAAGGCGGCTGAGATGGGTGCGTGTTGTGCTGTGTCTACCTATATTCGTTGATTTTTGATTTTTAGGTAGAAATTTCTACCCAAAGTATCCAAAAATGCAATTTTAGGTATACTCTTCCCTCTCCCAACGGCCCACATGCATTGTCAACATGGCCCAAGAATCCTAAGATGTGCCCATGAACTTCCAGACAGCAAAATCCAGAAGCATCCTGTACTCGAACATCAGGGAATACTTCAACAGCCGCGACTACCTAGAGGTGGAGACCCCCACTCTGTCTCCGGATCTGATTCCCGAAGCCACCATAGACAACTTCGGAACCACCTTCATCAACGAGTTCCAGGGCTCCAGGGAGATGTACATGATCCCTTCACCTGAGATCTTCATCAAGAAGCTTCTCGCACAGGGGTCCGGATCCGTCTACGAGATCTCAAAATGTTTCAGAAACTGCGAGCAGTTGGGCAGCAGCCACAATCCCGAGTTCACCATGCTAGAGTACTACTCCGTGGGCTTTGACGAGAAGGACTCGATAGACCTCACGCAGGACATGATACGCAGCACTGCCCTGGACAACTGTCCGGACAGCGTTCTTGCGGACTTCGAGATCATCAGTGTCAGGGAAGCAACCAGGCGCTATGCCGGGATAGACATCGAGGAACTCCAGAATCCCAAAGAACTGAGGGAAGCCGCACAGAAGCTCGGACTTCCGATTCCGGGTCCCGAGCCGTGGGACGACACGTTCAACAGAATCTTCATAAACTTCGTGGAGACGGGGCTAAGCAAGGACCATCCGGTGTGCCTCACGGACTATCCAAAACAGATAGAATGCCTGGCCAAGGCAAACGGCAACTACAGACGCCGCTGGGAGTTGTACATCAACGGTCTTGAGGTTGCCAACTGCTATCTGGAGGAAAGGGACGAGGACGTTGCAAGGGACTATTACAGGCGCGAATACCAGAAGCTACTTTCGCTGAGAAGCGACAACGGAAAGACCATTCCCGATGTTGACGACAGCTTCTGCGATACCTTATGGAAGCTACCTCCGTGCTCCGGCGTGGCCATAGGTCTGGACCGGCTTCTGATGGTCGAGACCGGAGCCAAAGACATAGACGATGTCCTTCTGTTTCCGTTTTCGTCAATGATAGGACATTGAAGTTCATATGGCATAGAGGGATGTCTTGAATAAGATTTGAGGAAAATGATAAAGTATACTTCGCAAAACTGATTTGAAAAAACTGCGAAAGCATAAGAGGTGATTCAATATGATCAAAGCTGGACAGATCGACAAAGGTACAGCACTGCTAATCAAAGGTCAGCCATTCATCTGCGTTGAGCGCGAATTCGTCAACCCGGGCAAGGGTTCTGCATTTGTCAGACTCAAGCTCAAGAGCCCGACAACCGGCCAGGTCCTTCAGGAGACCATCAAGAGCCAGGACAGCGTCGAGGACATCAACGTCGAGCAGATGGACTACCAGTACATGTACAACGACGGCGAGAACTTCCACATGATGAACGTCGACACATATGACCAGTTCGAGGTCCCGATGGCAAACTTCGAGGGCTACGAGCTTCTGATGAAGGACGGCGAGACATACAGATGCACAGTCTACAACGACGAGATCCTTGACATCCAGATTCCTTCAAAGGTCGTCTACCTTGTTGCCGAGGCCGAAGAGGCCATCAAGGGCGACACAGTCCAGGGTGCAACAAAGTTCGTCACGACAGAGACCGGGCTCAGGGTCAGAGTCCCCATCTTCATCAAGCAGGGCGAGAAGATCCGCGTCAACACAGAGACCAAGGAGTATCTCGAGAGAGTCAACAACTGATTCTCCGGAACCGAGTCAGAAGGCTGTTGCTCACGCGACAGCCTTATTTTTTGAGGATACGGCACACCACCCATGGCAATTACCACACTGGAGCAACTGAAACAGCATCTTGAACTCACACAGGACGAGCTTTCCTGGAAGCCTAGCCCGACAAGCGTCCCGCTCTGCATCACCGAGCATTACATGAGGCTTCTGGATCCGTCCGATCCAAGCGATCCCCTGAGACGTCAGGTTGTTCCAACATGCCATGAGAACGTAGGGTCGCGCTCAGAGTCCCCGGACCCGCTGATGGAAGTCAGCCACAGCCACGGGGAGAGGCTGATCCACCGTTACATGAACAGGGTGGCGTTCCTGGCCACGGACATCTGTCCCATGTACTGCAGGCATTGTTTCAGACGTCGCTTCACCGGGAACATGATGGGTCCGGCATCCGAAAGCGACATAGCCGGAGCCTGCGAATATCTTAAGGCAAACCCGCAGATAAAGGAGATGCTCCTTACAGGAGGCGATCCTCTCACGTTGTCTGACGAACAACTGGACAGCATGGTCGGAAGCTTCAGGAAGGCAAGACCGAACCTGATCATCAGGATCTGCACAAGATATCCGGTCAGCCAGCCTTCAAGGATCACACCTCATCTGATTGAGATGTTCAGGTCGCACTCCACTGCCCCGTTCTATCTGATGACACAGTTCAACCATCCCAGGGAGCTTACGGACGAGAGCATCAGAGCAGTCTCGCTCTTTGTGGATGCGGGCATCCCCGCCATGAACCAGAGCGTCCTGCTCCGGGGTGTGAACGACAACGCAGACACTCTGGAGGAGCTTTGCAACAGGCTTCTGTTCTGTAGAATCAAACCGTACTATCTGTTCCAGGGAGACATGGTGGTGGGAACGGAGTATTTCCGTGTCCCCATCAGAAGAGGTCTGGAGATTGAAAGGGAGCTGAGGCTCAGGCTCTCCGGCCTTGCCATGCCGAACTATGTTGCCGACCTTCCGGACGGAGGCGGCAAGATTCCGCTATGCGGAAACTACATTCTTCAGGAACCGGACAATAAAAAAGGGTCCTGGCTGTTCAGGACCCCTGAAGGTGAGACACGGTCTGTTCAAGACCCGGATCTCAGTCCTCAAGCTTACTGAGAAGGCTGCTGATCATTGCTTCTCTGACGGCAGTTCTCTGAGCTTCATATTCGGCTGTCTGCTTCTCGCTTTCGGAAACCGACTTTGCAATCTCTTCCTGCTCAGCCTGTTTTGTTCTCTCGATGATCTCTTTGGTGAGTTCCTCGACAAGACTCTCCTTGTATGTTCTGTACAGCAGTGAGGCGAACTCGGCCTGTCTGCTGTCGATCTCTGCGGATACTCTGCTTGCAATCTGCTCGGAGACCTTCAGGTCGGCAACCGCCTTCTTCACAGCCTCGTCAACCAGTGAAGGGAGTGTCTCCTCGATGGCCTTCTTCACGCCGGCCTCGGTCTGGGCAGCAATTTCCCTTGCGACATCCATTGCAACTTCCCTTGCAACGCTCTCGGCCTGCTTTGCTGCAGCAGCCTTTGCCTCGGCAACAATTGCCTCGGTGTCGATTGTCGGCTGGGCCTCCGGCGTCTGGGTTGCGGGAATCGTGCGCTCGCCACTGAAGACTGCTCCGTAGGCATAGGAGTTCGGCTTTGTGACGAAAATGACAGCTCCACAGTAGAGGACAAGAATCATTGTTATCGTAAGAAGGATCAGTTTGCTCTTTTTCACTTTAAAACTCCTGGATCGAATGCTGTTCCATTCCAAGTCTATCACAAATATTAAATACTTGTTGGTTAAGTTTGTCCATATGTGTGTTGTTGTTTGTCACGACCTCAAGCGGGACCCCATAGTCCACATCCCTGAAATCCACATCGCTTTGGGACTGCTCGCGAAGCCTGAACGCCTCCTCGGAAATCCCATCTCTGGAAATCGCCCTCTTCAGGCGGACGTCGTAGTCGGCATCGACATAGATTATGAAATCGCACAGATTGTTGAAACCGGACCTGTACAGAAGGGCTCCGTTTATTACCAGATTCCCGTCCGGATGAGAGTCTTTCCAGTCCCGAATCAGACCCCTGAGCCAAGGGTACAGGATGTCCTCAAGCTTCTTCCTCATGCCGGGATCGGAAAAGACGACCTTGCCTATGGCCTTTCTGGAGATGATGTCTTTTCCATCTTCATGATAGACTATTTCCGACCCGAACAGTTTGATTATTGCATCTGAGTTGGCATACAGGCCATCGTGAGCCAGAACGTCAAGGTCCCAGACCTCAAGGCCCATCTTCTTAAGGATGGTCCCCACATGGTTCTTTCCGCTGCAGCTCTTTCCGGTCAGTCCGACTATCATCAGTGCATCTCTCCCCAGCTTGAACCGAACTCGATGCTGGCTCTGAGAGGAACGCTCAGCTTGTATGCACCTTCCATGCAGCTGCGTACAAGGCTCTCCATCTCCTGCTCCTCACCCAGAACGACTTCGAATATGACTTCGTCATGAACCTGAAGTAGCATGCGGGATCTCATCTTCCGTTTTTCCATCTCGGCTCTGATGGAGATCATCGCAAGCTTCATAATCTCTGCGGCGGTTCCCTGGATCACCGTGTTTATGGCAACACGCTCGGCTGCCGAACGCACGGCCTTGTTGGAGCTCTTCATCTCGGGGATGTATCTGATATGGCCCATGGCCGTCCTGACGTAGCCGTTCTCCTTTGCCTGTTCATGGACGCGGTCTATGAATGAAGCCACCGAGCTGTACTGCTCGAAATACCTCTCGATGAAGCTCTGGGCCTCCTTGCGGCTTATCTTGATGTCGTGGGCAAGTCTGAAGGCAGACATACCGTACATGATTCCGAAGTTGATGGCCTTCGCGGTTCGTCTCTGGGCAGGTGTTACCATCTCCGGGAAAACCCCATGGATCAGGGCCGCAGTCTCGCGGTGGATGTCGTTCCCGCGGATGAACGCGTCCTTGAGATTCGCATCATCCGACAGATGGGCCAGTACTACAAGCTCAATCTGAGAGTAGTCCGCAGACATGAGTGTGCAGCCCTTCCCCGGAACAAAGGCAGCTCTTATCCTTCTTCCGTCATCAGTGCGGATGGGGATGTTCTGCAGGTTCGGATTCTTGCTTGAGAGCCTTCCGGTGGCAGTTCCCGTCTGGAGGAATGTGGTGTGCACCCTGCCGGTATCCGGGTTGACCAGCTCCGGAAGAGTCTGGACATATGTGCTCTGGAGCTTGCTTGCCAGCCTGTACTTGAGAATCAGAGCCGGAACAGGATCCTCCGTAGTTGCGGCCAGATCCTCCAGAACATCGGAATCAGTCGAGAAGCCGGACTTTGTCTTCTTGCCTGTGGGAAGGTTCCTGTCGACAAACAGGACTTCCTGAAGCTGTTTGGGGGAATTGAGGTTGAAGCTCTTTCCGCACAGGGTGTAGATATCCTGCTGGATGGATGCGATCTCCTTCTCAAGATCCTGTCCGAACACCTTCAGCTTCTCTGAGTCCAGTTCTATTCCCGCAAGCTCCATGTCGCAAAGGACCGAGCTCAGAGGCATCTCCATTGTCATGAAAATATCCAGAAGGCCCTTGGATGAAAGCTCGGCCTCAAGTTTCTGAATTCTGCCAAGGCTCATGCAGCAGTCCTCGGCATCGAACTTCGTTCTGGCCGAATCAAGAAGCCAGTCGGCCAGCATGGTGTCGAAATACGGGCGGATATCCGCAATTCCCCAGCGTTTGAGAACCTTGCAGACAGTCTTGAGGTTCTGGCCTGCAAGACGCAACCTGGGAAGATTGCGACGGAGTACGTCTTTAAACTCTTCTGACGGCTCGGCCACATAGCGTTTCCTTCCGTCTGCCGTAATGCCTATCTTCTGCATGCCGGCGGTCATGTCGTCCTCGCCTGAAAGCGTCAGGTCCATGGCAATCACAGAGTCATCTGCAAGCTTTTCCAGCACAGCACCGATTTCACCGGCAGTCGCATCAGCACTCTCGGCCTCCGGTTCCGGGGCGGCGGTTTCAGTGTCCTGAGACGCCTCTTCATCCTGAGAAACAAGGGAGAAACCTGACGCATCGGCCATCCTTCGGGCGGCTTTTGCCAGTGTCTCGGATCCGATCTCCTTGAAAAGAGCCACGCCCTTCTCCCAGTCTATTCCGGAAACGGAGAAGCTGCTGAAATCAAGGCTGGCATCGTCAAAGACATCGTCCTTGAGCATGACAAGCTTGTGTGACAGCTCAATATGATCTTTTGCAGCCTCAAGCTTTGCCGCAAGACCCTTGGAAAGGGATTCTATGTTGTTGTAGACGTTGTCCAGGGTCCCGTACTCGGACAGAAGCTTAACGGCACCCTTCTCGCCTATTCCGTTGATTCCGGGCACGTTGTCCGAAGAATCTCCGAGAATTGTCAGATAATCGACAATCTGCGACGGAGACACACCGAAGAGCTCTTGGACCTCGTCAGTTCCGCAGAGCCTGTACTCCTTCTCTCCCTTTCTGGGAGGTCTGAGCGCCTTCACATCGTCTCTTACAAGCTGGAGAAGATCCTTGTCACCCGTGACCATCACGGTCTCAAGGCCGTCCGACGAGGCTTTCCTTGCGATTGTGGCAATGATGTCGTCGGCTTCCATGCCCACCTGCTCGAAGTGCGGGATGTGCATTCCGTCCAGGATTGAGGCGATGACGGGAATCTGGGCATGCAGGTCCTCGGGAGTCTTCTCTCTGTTGGCCTTGTACTGGTCGTACATCTCATGTCTGAACGTCTTGCCCTTGGAGTCCATCGCAACCACGAGGTATTCGGGCTTGTACTGGCGGACCAGGCTCATGACGGTGTTGAAGAATCCGTAAACAGCCGAGACGTTGTTGCCGTCCTTGTCCTTCAGCGGATTCGTGATGAATGCGAAATATGAGCGGTAGATCTGGCCGTAGCCGTCAACTATGAATATTCTTTTTCTTTCTTCTGCCATGTGGAATCATTTGGACTGAAGTCCGGAATTCTGGACAGTGTCTGCCACAGTCCTCTTTCCCGTGTCAGCGGCTTCGGGAACCTTGTTCTTGACTGTATCGACAACAGCATCCGACACGGTATTGACGGTCTTGTCAACGACCTCAGTCACGGTATCGGTCACGGTGTCGCCGATGTCCTTTACAACCTTCTGCACATCCTCGCCGCGGACGCTCACACCGAAGAAACGGTTGGAAACATCCGGAAAGAATATGAAGATGATGAAGAAGCTGAGGACAGCGATCAGAAGAGCCCAAAGAAAACCTGTTAATCTGCGTACACCTTTTGCCATACGCAAATTATATCAAAAAAAAAGCTGCACGGAAACCGTGCAGCGTTGAATTGACTTTCTGAAAAACTCAGAGCAGTGCGAAACCGACTGTAAGTCCGAGCTTTGCGTTCTTCCAGTTGTCCTTGAGGGTCGGGAAGAGGTCTCCCCAGTTGCCCCGTCCGATTGAAACGCTTGTCGGAAGAACTGCATTGACGCCGACTGTCAGGTTGCTGATCAGGAAATCGACGCCAGCTGTGATGTCGAAGCATGCCTGCTTGAAATCGCCGAATGAAGTGGATGCTCCATTTACATTTCCAAACCAGAATGTCTTGTCATCGAAGTTGTACTGGTACTCATATCCGAGACCGGCCTTGACTCTGACGAAGAAAATGTCGATGGCGAGGTTTGCAGAAGTGATTCCGCTGATTGCCTTGTCTGTCGGAGCATACATGACCTTTCCGTCAAGTGCCACGAAGGCAAGCTTCATCTCGACATCAGCACCGAAGGAGAACTTTTCAATAGAGAACTCCGTAGGCTGTTCATTGACACTGTAATCAGATGATGCAGCGACACCAAGTGTGAGATCGAAAAGACCTCTGTCTGCGAACAGGCAGCACGGAATGATAAGTGCAATAAGCATTGCGATGATGATTTTCTTCATTTTGACTCTCCTATAAAAGCCACTGGGCTAGATTAATTTCTCTTGTCCCTTGTCAGAACACTAATCAAAACAAGGCCGACAACAAAATGTTACAACTTTTTTCATTATCAGACAAACGATTCTTCCAACTCGGTCTGCCAGACCTTCACGCAGGCATCGCTCGGCATCCTCCAATCCCCTCTCGGAGAAAGGGAAACAGAACCGATCTTCGGTCCGTCGGGAAGGCAGGAACGCTTGAACTGCTGGGAGAAGAACCTTCTGTAGAATGTCCTGAGCCACTTGACGATCGTCTGCTCGTCATAGCGGCCTGCGAAGGCATGGCGTGCGAGCCTGAGGACCTTGGACGGGGAACTTCCCCACCTGATCACGTTGTAGATGAAGAAATCGTGCAGCTCGTAGGGGCCCACGAGGTCCTCGGTCTCCTGCTTGCCGGGAACCAGCTCCGGGCTGATCGGGGTGGCCATTACAGAAAGGAGGATCTCCGAAAGCTCCCTGTCGTCTGTGGTCTTTGCAACGTGGCCAACCAGATGTCTCACAAGGGTCTTGGGCACGCCGGCGTTGACTCCGTACATGGACATGTGGTCGCCGTTGTATGTGGCCCATCCCAGTGCGAGCTCGGACAGGTCTCCCGTTCCCACGACGATTCCGTTGAGCTTGTTCGCGATGTCCATCAGGACCTGGGTCCTTTCACGGGCCTGCGAGTTCTCGTACGTGGTGTCGTAAAGGTCCGGATCCTGGCCGATGTCCTCGAAGTGTTGGGTGACGGCCTTCTTTATATCGACTATCTCCAGGGTGCATCCGAGACGCTCCACCATTGACATGGCGTTGGTCTTTGTCCTCTCCGTGGTTCCGAAACACGGCATTGTCACGCAGACGATGTCCTTGCGGTCCAGACCCAGGGCGTCGAAAGCCCTCACCGTGACAAGAAGTGCCAGCGTGGAGTCCAGGCCTCCGGATATGCCGATGACCGCAGTCCTGGCTCCGATGTGCTTCAGTCTCTGTTTCAGTCCCATGCTCTGGAGGTTGAGGATCTCCTCGGATCTGGTGCTTCTCTCCTTTCCGTCCTCCGGGACGAAAGGCATGGCCTCGACCTTGCGGCTCAGGCTTGTCTCGCCGGGCTCGATGTCAAAGCCTATGTATCTGTATTCCTTGTCGTTCGTGGTGACGAAGGTGTTTCTGGTGCGTCTGTCGTGCTCCAGATGCTCAAGGTCGATCTCCGTTATCAGAAGCTCGTCAGTCTCGTTGCTGCAGGAGGCCAGAGTCTTTCCGTCCTCGCAGATCTGGTTGTTTCCGGAGAAGACCAGGTCCGTGGTACTCTCACCCTCGCCTGCGTCGGCATAGACATATGCGCAGATCAGGCGCGCGCTCTGGCCCTCGATCAGGTTGTATCTGTACGAGGCCTTTCCTACGAACTCGTCGCTTGCACTGACGTTGGCGATCACAGTGGCTCCGTTGATGGCATGGTTGACACTCGGCGGATTGGGAACCCAGAGGTCCTCGCAGACCTCGCAGGCGAGTCTGAAGTACGGCATCTGGTTGCAAGTGAAGATGAGCTTTCCGCCCATGACAACCTTCTGGTCGCCGAACTCGACGATCTCCTCGTTTGGGAGAGCCGGAGAGAACCATCTCTGCTCGTAGTACTCAAGGTAGTTGGGGATGTTGATCTTTGGGACGATTCCCAGGACCTTTCCCGCGGATGCCACTATGGCGCAGTTGTGAAGCTTTCCGCGAAGCTCCACCGGAGCTCCGAAAACCACAACCATGTTCCGTGGAACCTTGGATGCTATGTCTATGGCGTTTTCCTGTGCGCTTTCAAGAAGAGCCTGCTGCAGAAACAGGTCCTGACAGGTATAGCCTGTGACGCAGAGCTCGGGGAGGACCAGAAGGTGGACCCCTTCCTCATGTGCCCGTCTGACAAGGGAAAGAATCCTGTCAGCATTGTGCTTGCAGTCCGCAACCTTTACCGAAGGTGTTGCGGTGGCGACCTTTATGAAACCGTGTGTCATGAGCAAATTGTATTACAAACACCTGAATATGAACAGTATAAGGTTTCAGGCCCCGGCTTTGTCGCCTTCGGGCTCCTCGCCTTTTTCAGTAACCACCTTCCTGAGGATCAGAAGCGCAATCAGTCCCACAACGACGGAAACGCCCGTTATGATTATACCCAGGGAGTATTTTTTCTGCTCAAGCGCATCGCCTGCTATGGTTGAAGCGATTATCGAGGGAACACGTCCCACAGAGCAGACGATGGCCCAAGTCCAGAGCTTTATGTCCGTAAGACCGGCATAGTAGTTGAGAAGCTCCTTGGGTGTTCCTGGAATCATGTAAACAACGGCCAGGAAGGCGTTCTGTCTCTTTGATGTATGGAGGAACTTCATTGAGTCGATTTTCTTCTGGGAGAAAAAGACCCGGACTATGGAAAGGCCGAACTTCTTCACGGTGCAGAACACGATTATGCTTCCGATGGTGATTCCCATGACACAGAGCAGAAGCCCTTCCCAGGTTCCGAACGCATAGCCTGCGGCCATCTCGAACGGCTCGCCGGGAATCACAACAAGGATGACCTTGAGCGTGACCATGCCCACATAGGCGATCTTTCCCCAGATTCCGCGGACCTGGACCCACTGCCTGAACCTCTCGGGCTCCTTGATGAATCTGACTATGGGGATGCCGACGAATATCACAGCCAGAGCCATGACGGTCAGAGCGAGAGCAAGAGCGATGATGTAAATGGTCTTCTGCTGCCTCTGCGACAGCTCCCTGTTCGGCATGAGAGTACTAAATCCCTTTGGTCTGAAAGTGTCAAGCATCTACTAATGCAGGGCCGGAATTGCTATAATCCGCATACGGGAGCAGAAATGGAAAAGAGAAGACTTTCAAAAAACCTGGTATTCACAGCTCTTTTTGCGGCAATCAGCGCCGTCAGCGGCTTCATTGCCGTCCCCATCCCGGGAACCCCCATCCCCATTGTCCTTCAGAACATGATGGTGGTCTTAAGCGGCATGCTTCTGGGCCCTCTGCTCGGAACGGCTTCCACCGTGATGTTCATCGTATCGGGACTTCTGGGTCTTCCCGTCCTCTCCGGAGGAACGGGCGGCTTTGCCAAGCTGATGGGCCCCACCGGCGGCTTCATAATCGGCTATGCATTCTCTTCCCTTGCCGCAGGCCTTGTAGCAGGAAGACCGACCATGGGTAAAAGAATATCGGTAGTCAGGACGGTCATCGCGGCGGTCCTCGGCTTTTTCATAATGTATGTCCCGGGAGTCCTTCATTTCATGAAAAGTCTGGACAAGACCTTTTCTGAGACCCTGGCACTCTGTGTTCTTCCATACCTTCCGGGGGATGCCGTCAAGACGGTTCTGTGCGTAATCCTGGCAAAGGCCCTGAGGCCTTCCGTGGCATCGTTCGTCTTCGGCGACGACATCGGGGAAAAGGATGGCGGCAGATGATAGAGGCCACAAAGCTCAGCAAGTATTACAGACAGCCGGACGGCAGCATCCTCAAGGCGCTTGAAGACATAGACCTTCTTGTTCCGGACTCGCAGTGCGTCCTGATCGCAGGCTCTAACGGATCAGGAAAGAGCCTTCTGATGAAGCTGATCGCCAACCTGGAGACCCCGACAAAAGGAAGCGTCAGGTCATCGGAGCCGGTGGGTCTTGTGTTCCAGGACGCTGATGCCCAGATTCTGGGAGACACACCCCTGGACGATGTCCTTTTCGGACTCAGGGCAAACAGCGGACTTTCAAAGGACGAGGCAAAAAAGACCGCACTGAAAGCCCTTGCCGAAGTCGGGCTTGAGAACAAGGCCCAGAGCCCGTCCCACTTTCTGTCAGGTGGCGAGAAACGCCGCCTTGCCATCGCATCCGTCATGGCCCTTGGACGCAGGACGCTGATTCTGGACGAGCCATACAGCAACCTTGACTACCCCGGCGTGAAATCGGTCAACGCACTTGTGGAGAAGCTGAAAGCTGACGGGATGACGATCATCATCCTCACCCACGAGCTTGAGAAATGCATGGGCCTGGCAGACAGGCTCATCGTGCTGGACAAGGGAAAGCTTGTCTTTGACGGAGACTGTGCAAAAGCTCTTGAAACGGATCTGGAAACCTGGGGAATAAGGAATCCTGACAAAAACGGAAACCCGAAGAACCTGGTATGGAGGTGAGATGAACAGCCTGTTCTCATACACAGCTTCGGATTCCATCATCCACAGGACTCCCGCAGGACTTAAGATACTCCTTCTTTTCTGCGTCCCCGTTACGGTGCTTCTGTGCCCCATCGAGGTATGCCTTGTCCTGATAGCTGTCTTCCCCATCCTGGCTCTTGTGGGAAAGATCAGACTCTTGGATTTCCTCAGGGACCTGAGACCTATTGTCATCTACTGTCTGATGATAGTGTCAATCGATGTCCTGTCTTATCTGTTATTCCACAGAAATGACGAGATTGTCACGCAACGGAGCCTCCATACCATACTCAGGCTGCTTTGTGCGATCGAAGCCACATCAGTGTTCTTCAGGACAACGAGCACCTATGAGACGGGTTCTGCTCTGCAGACTGTGGAGCGTGTGCTGACCTTCGGGAAATCCCGCCTTGTGCTGTCGGGAATCTTCTCCCTGTTTCTGGGTTTCCTTCCCCAGATATTCGCAACCTGGTCCTCACTGGATCTGGCCTACAGGGCAAGAGGCGGAAAGAAAGGCATCTCCAAGGCCCTGACCCTTTTTCCCCTTCTGATCACGATGAGCATGAAGAAGGCCACGACCACCTATCTGGCTTTACTCAACAGAAGCTGATGTGGTATTTATTAATCTCAGGATAACGATACATGAAAGCGAAAAAAGCGTTTCAGACATTCATAAACACACTTTCCGATGAAGACAAGGCCAGAGTTCAGCAGTACCTCAAAGGCTACTGGGAGCACTGCGATTTGCCGTCCTCGGAGCTCAAGCTGCTTACAGAGGATGCAAAGGCCTCGCTGATGTACCTGACAAGTACAGGTCTGTCGGTGGAGGAGTCCTGCAGGCGGCTCTCAAGCGAGAACCTCGGAGGCTTCTATGCCCACAAGGCTCTTTCCTGGTATCCGCTGGACGATGCTGCCAAGGTCTATCCCCTTTCCATCAAGTCCGGCAAGATGCCCATGTTCAGACTCAGCTGCTACCTCAAGGAGGATGTCGTTCCGGAGATACTCCAGAGCGCCCTGGACTTCACAATAAAGAGATTCCCCAGTTTCGCAACCATAATCAGGAAGGGAATCTTCTGGCACTACCTCGATTCGGTCAAGCGCAGGTTCCATGTGACAAAAGACAGCGGAGTCCCGTGCCAGCCGTTGAGAATCAACTCCGTGGGACTTCAGTCTTTCCGTGTGATGTACTACAAGAACAGGATCAGCGCCGAGTTCTTCCACGTACTGACCGACGGCTCGGGCGGCATGATATTCCTCAAGACCCTCGTGGCCGAATACCTTCACCTCCTCGGAGCCCCCAAGGTCAAGGACGAAGGAGTCTTTGACATCAACGAGCCGCCGATGACCTCCGAGCTTTCAAACGACTTCGAGCGCCTTTGCCCGAAGACAAGAAAAAGCGGAGGCTTCGCAGGCCCTGCCGCCCTTCAGATGGGAGGAAAGCTTTCCAAGCACACCCCGTGCAAGGTTGTCCAGCTTGTCTATGACACAGACTCTGTGATGGAGCTCTGCCACAGGATGGGCATTTCCGTAACCACATTGACACTTTCTCTGATGTTCCTTGCAAACAGAAGCGCAACCGAGCTGAACAAGGGTCTTCTTCAGTTCCAGGTGCCGGTCAACATGCGCAAGTTCTTCCCAGAGTCCAACACGATGAGGAACTTCTCCATGTACTGCAGCATCGATCTTCCTCCTTCAAAGGTCAACAGCATCGAGGAGGTGGCCCCGATGGTGGCGCAGCAGCTGAAGCAAAAGACAACCTATGACGAGATGTCCGTCATGATGACTACCGCAAGGCGTCTTGTGACATCCGTAAAACTCGTCCCGCTCATTGTGAAGGCACCGATTGCGAGGATCATCTACGGTTTTTTGGGAGACAGCAGGTTCTCGAACACCCTGTCCAACCTGGGAAAGATAGAGATGCCGGATGAGCTTGTGCCATACATCGAGGGATTCGACTTCATCCTGGGAACATGTGTGGTCAGCAGGGCATCCTGCTCAATGTGCTCGTTCGGAGGAAACACCGTCCTTTCCATTTCCAAGAACACCAAGGACCCGTCGTTCGAGGAACGTCTGGCAGCCCTTTCGCAGGAGCTTGGTATCAAACCTGAAATTGTGGAGACATCGCTTTATGGCTGACATCAGAATCGAGTATTCGGACAAAAAGAAAAGCAGCCTCTTCATGTTCTGGTTCAAGAGACTGCTCAAATGGATAATGGCCCTGGGAATCGTCACCTGCCCGATCGTGAACCACCTGACAGGAGGACCTCTGTGGAGCGTTGTTGCAGACGTCGCAATGGTCTTCTTCTGGATCGAGGTCCTCTCCCCCGATGTTCTTGAGAACAACATGCTCAGGCAGGTCTTCAGGCTCGGATCGTTCGCAATAATCGAGACCACCCTCATAGGGATTTTCCTTTCTCCGGGATGGCTCGGTTTCGTGCTTCCCATCATCGGATTCGGAATCCTGCTGATTTCCGTGATCCTTTTTGTCATCAACCTGGACAAGCACCGCAACTGCATCATGCCGCTGATTCTGGAGACGCTGATAGCCCTTGTGGCCTTCATTGTCATGGTGAACATCACGGAGCAGCTGAACTGGCCCATGATCACACTTGGTGCGGTCTCGTCGTTCGTGGCGTTCACGGGCCTGGTGATTTTCCACAAGGACATCTGGGTAGAGCTCAGAAAGCGCCTTCACATCAAATAGGAGATCTCAAATGGCTGACATCAAGGTCATCTGCTGCGACATAGACGGAACCCTGGTCCGTGACGACAAGAGCCTGAGCGACGAGAACGCGAAGTGGATCCACAAGGCGGTCCACGAGAAGGGCGTCCATTTCACCCTTGTCAGCGGAAGACCCGTAAACGGAGTCCGCCCCTTCTACAAGAGGATGGGAATCACAGGCCCCGTCTCATGCTTCAACGGCGGAACCCTTCTGGATGAGAACGACAGGATCGTCGACGACCACCGCATGCCTCACGACCTTGCCATGGAGCTGTTCGAGATCGGCGAGAACATGACCCCCGACATAGTCATCTTCGACGGAATGACCTGGTATCTCAGAACACGTGACTGCTACTGCTACGCGCAGAAGAAGCGAATCTACGAATCCGACTGCGGCGTGGGTGATTTCAGGGAGCTCCTTGGCAAATTCGACACCAACAAGATGATCTTTATGTCCCCGGACAAGGAGGTTCTGGCCTCCATTCTGGCCGAGATCGAAAGGAAGATCGACAAGAGCAGATATACGGCATACAGGAACGCTGACTTCCTTGAGGTCATGCCCAGCGGCTATGACAAGTCGAGCGCCATCGACGCTCTTGCAAGGCTCTTCGATGTGGATCTTTCCCAGATAATGGCCCTTGGCGACGACTACAACGATATTCCCATGCTAAAGCGTGCGGGATGCTCCGTTGCCATGGCAAACGCCGTTTCAGAGGCAAAGGCCGCGGCCAAGTATATCACAGACACAAACAACAATGACGGTGTAGCCAAGGCGATAAAAAAACTGGTATTCGGATTAGAAGACTGAAAAGGAAGCAGAACATGATCAACATCAACGAAGTAATCGAGACCAACCAGATGATTGAGAAGGAGAACCTGGATGTGAGGACCATCACGCTTGGCATATCCCTTCTGGACTGTGTGAGCGACAACCTTGACGTCCTCTGCGACAACATATACAGGCGCATCACCTCAACGGCCAAAAACCTTGTGAATACCGGAAAGGACATAGAGCGCGAGTATGCCATTCCTATCGTGAACAAGAGAATATCTGTCACACCCATAGCACTCATCGGAGCCTCCGCATGCAGGACAACCGATGACTATGTTCAGATTGCAAAGACTCTGGACCGGGCGGCCAAGGAGGTCGGTGTCAATTTTCTGGGCGGTTTCTCCGCACTTCCTGCAAAAGGCATGACACGCTCCGAGGAGATTCTGATAAGGTCCATTCCGAAGGCATTGGCAGAGACAGAAAGAGTCTGTGCCTCCGTGAACCTTGGTTCCACCAAGACCGGAATCAATATGGATGCCGTGAAGCTGATGGGCGAGATCATAAAGGAGACTGCTCATCTGACGGCCACCAAGGATTCCATCGGTTGCGCCAAGCTTGTGGTTCTGTGCAACGCCCCTGATGACAACCCGTTCATGGCAGGAGCCTTCCACGGTGTCACCGAGACCGATGATGTCATCAACGTGGGTGTATCAGGCCCGGGCGTCATAAACCACGCAATACAGAGCGTCAAGGGCCGGCCCTTCGGCGAACTCTGTGACACTATCAAGAAGACTGCATTCAAGGTCACCAGACTCGGCCAGCTTGTGGCTCAGGAAGCTTCCAGAAGACTCGGCATTCCGTACGGAATAGTTGACCTCTCTCTTGCCCCCACACCGGCTGTGGGAGATTCGATAGCAGAGATTCTGGAGTCCATGGGTCTTGAGATGGTGGGTGCACCCGGAACAACTGCGGCTCTGGCTCTTCTGAACGATGCCGTCAAGAAAGGTGGAATCATGGCTTCCAGCTATGTCGGAGGCCTTTCAGGTGCCTTCATCCCCGTTTCCGAGGATCATGGTATGATCAGCTCTGCAGTCAAAGGCTGCCTGACTCTTGAGAAGCTCGAGGCCATGACTTGTGTATGTTCCGTGGGTCTGGACATGATTGCCGTTCCCGGAAAAACAAGCGCCGCAACGATCTCGGGTATAATCGCAGACGAGATGGCCATAGGAATGATCAACCAGAAGACCACTGCAGTGAGGATAATCCCAGTTGAGGGAAAGGATGAAGGACAGACCGCAGAGTTCGGCGGCCTGCTGGGCAGCGGCCCGATCATGCGTGTGAATCCATATTCCTGCGAGGACTTCATAGCCCGCGGCGGCCGCATCCCCGCACCGGTGCACAGCTTCAAGAATTAAGAACCTATGGGTTTAGGTCATCTGCATACTTGGTTTGGCTCTCTGTGCACACTAAACTAAGTTTACTATGGCGTTTATGTAGACATGTCGTCACTTTTTATCTGATAAACACTGTTTAGTGTGTACAACGTGACGACTTGTCGATTTCATCCCGCAGGATTTATCAATCAGTGCTATTTTGTAGACGATAGTCTCATATAAAAATGTAATCCCTCTTTACAGTTGCCTTGAGATTGCTTTCAGGCTCAGAGCAATCTTCTCTCGCTTTCTTCACTGAATAATGCATATCTATCTTGTCAGATTCGTTCATATAAATGTTATAACTGCTTAAATCACACTTGGAGAATGTGTATACATTTTCATTAGTTCGAACAACAAATCCGGAATCTACCAGTATTTCATCACCCCTGTTGGTTTTAATTAAGTCTCTGACTATTATGATTTCGGATACCTTCTCATCTTTTAAGAATTGTACTGGCCTCCAACCCTTCGGATAGTAACGATTCTTAGTATCAGCTTTCTTGACTGTGAAACATGTTGCTTCATCATCAATTAACTTGTCCCCAGTCCAAAACCATTTAACTCCTTCTTCGTATGAATATACTTCAACGGCAAACTGTCCCATATTAAAACGAACAAATTCCATAAAGACTTTATATTTCGGCAGATAATCACCCTCAATAGATTTCAGAGTTTTCCCCTTCATAGAGGAGATTATTTCTATCATTTCTTTTTTTATTGTTAAATCAACCATTATCAGTTACCTCTGAACAAAGTGTATCTTTTGAATTAATTCTCCCAACGTCACCTTCACTTCCACGGCTGGACTACCTTCCGTCTTTGGATACGGCCTGAAAGAAACCTCAACTCCATCATTTAGAATTGCCTTTATACCATGATGATTGCCAAAATACTCATTTAATCCACCTTCACTTATTTCGGAATAGAAATTCATAGCTGAATTCATAGGATTATGCGTTTCTAGAATTCTAACCTTCTTTCCAAGCCCCTTTTTTCCAAACAAACCATCTTCATTCATCTCAAAGTGTTGAGCAGTATTTGTCAGATTCTGGGCATAACTGCTGTCTTCATAAGGCTTCCGGGCAACCATATCCTCACAGAAATTAATCACATCCTTATCATTATGAGACTCAATCGTATGCGTATCATTGACGTTATACTCATAAGTCTTCTCTGAAACGGACAGAAGTTCATCATCTTTGAGCTTGTAGAAATATGTTTTCTCGTACTTGGTACTGATTCCCGAACCCAAAGCCTTATTCCTCTTCTTTGTTGGTCTTTGCAAATGTGGTCCAGTCAGGATATCTGTAGAATGTAGTCTTCTTCTCAAACTCTTCAAATATTGCCTTTGGCATGGATCCGTAAACAAGAACCACTCTGGGTGTAAGATACTCAAGCATGGCTTTTAGTCCTGCCTTGAAGTGCCGTTTCTCCAAAGCTGTCTTTATCACACCATAGGAACCGATACTGACAATGCTGTTTTTCTCTACTCCTGCAAATGCAAGCGGCTGGGGAAACATACATGTTGTATAAGTTCTCTCATCTCCCCATCTGACATTCGGTATTACATAAACCCCCTTCTTCTGAAGGTAGTAACCTATTGCATGATTTCTGTACTTGTTCACAACCTGTGCTGCAAAAGGAGCATCCCAATAGAGTGATGCATCAGGGCTTATCACTGCCTGATACTTCTTGAACTGCTTCACATAAGCATCAGGGTTCCTTAACAAGTCCGCAAACTCAATGTCGTTTTCATACTCACAGACAGCAAAACCTGAAGGATTGACTTTATCCATTTTACTGAATGGTACAATGGCTTTGGGAATGGCAATAATCTCGGGAGCTTTGATAATCGGTATTTCAAAGATTCCATCAAAATCCGCACCCTTAACCAGTTCCGGATTGCAACCGTCTGTGATCATGGCAGGATTCTTTACCCCGGAGTTCTTCATTGAACTTGTTTTTCTCTTCGTTGCCATCATAGAACCTCCCAGTAGCCAGTTTTTTTGTTTCCGCGCCTAATCACAAGTCCATTATCTTTCAATGAATCTATGACGCGCTGTACTGTTCTTGAGCTTTTTCCGATTTGTCTCGCAACTGTCTCTGCAGTGTTCTTTCCATCTTTTCTCAGTAACGCAAGAACAGCCATCTCTGTTTCATTTAATACGACATTCTTTACGACATTATTTACGACATTGATATTTTTCCGCTTGAAAGAAAACGTGAAATAATTATCACCCATGTCATAGTCCACAGAAACTCCACAATCATCACAAAGCAAACCTACTTTCTTCAAACCACTTCCAAAGCTTTCTAACTTTTTACACCTAAACAAAGCGTTGGCAATTAGTCTGTTTCTTAATACAGATTGATTGTTTTTTTCAAAATAATCCCTCGGAGTGAACGGATTTGCGAAACATCCGGGATTAGTTATGGAAATCCTATCAGGGAAGATATCTATCTCATGTTGAATACCGATGTTATATTGTGCATGTGCAAAGCAATTAACAATTATTTCCCTCAATGCATCCAATGGTATTTCAGGGATTTCATCCCGTTGAAGTCCGCTAATCTCAACTCTCCACCGTATGTTCTCAGAAATGTACTTTAGCCCTTTGTCTATAAGTTGGAAAATATTCCCTTCAGCTCTGTTGATATCAAGGAAAGTAACCTTCTGATTTGTTGCAAATACTGCCATCTTAAGTACTAGTGGATTGTTTTTAGAGAAAAGAACTCTTCCTGCGTTATTAAGGTACCCATCTTTAATTAATCCGAGTTGCAATAAAAGATTATCATCTGAACAATTCGCATCAGGCAGCCTACCACACTCAATTCCGGATTTGGAAAACCGACCAATCGTCTCTGAATCAATTTCAGATAACGCCTCATTGGAAGTACGTTCTTCCCAAGATGCTTCATATTCCTTATCCGTCATAATATGTCGTAATTGATCTGGCGTCATTTCTCTATTTTCGTCAGCGACACGAACATAATACCTTCCGAATGCAGAATACGGAGTATCACTACCCGAGAATTCAACAATTATTACACTTCCTTCGTTAATTGAGGCTTTATAAACGTTTGGATAAATCTGAGGCTTAATACTTTCGTAAATCTTTCTGGAGACATCTCTTAAGGTTGAATCAGAGATGTCAAACTTATGGTTTGAACCATCGTTATTCAATCCAAAAAACAGTTTTCCTCTGCCATGTTTATTGAGAATCGCTGCAATATCAATCATTGCATTCGCCAGTTCGCCTGTGGTTTTCTTTAATTCAGTCTGCTCATCCTCGACTATTCTGATCATGTTTTTATTATGACATAAAATGTCGTAATAAACAATTTCTTTTTATTCAGGGTCTATATTCCCGCGGAATTCAGATTCTCTGCATGCTCTTGAAGATGTCTTCTCTCTGGAGCTTGATCAGGACGCCGATGTTCTTGCCAAGCTCCTCAAGTTCCTGAGACAGAGTGAGGAACTCCTTGTTGGCAGAGGTGACATCCACAATCATCATCATGTTGAAATAGCCGCCTACGATGGACTGCGAGATGTCCTCGATGTTGACGTTTCTCTCATAGAGATATGTGGTGACACGGGCGATGATGCCCACCTGATCCTTTCCTACAACGGTGATGATGGATTTGCTCTTGTCCATAGAAACCTCTTAGGCCGATTGTACAGAGCAAGAGCATTTATTTCAACAACTGTATGAAAGTATTCCTGTCCAGAGGAGACTCTTCTGTCCCGTCGGAGAAACGGCCGGTGAGGTTTGCCTCCAGACTTTCGATGCAGGTGTCGATGTCCCTCTGCCTGTCGGCCACGGAGCAGTATCCCAGATCCAGGAACCCCGTTATCCCCCTGTTGTCGGCAAGGATGTTGGGAAGGCAGAAGTCGCCATGGGACAGAACCGCGTTCTTCGACCCTTCTCCTTCGGACAAGAACGGGCAGTCGGAGATGTCCACTTCCCAAAGCATCTTGAGCGCCGCCGCAGCGCTTTTCATCAGACGGTTTCTGTTGTGCAGGATGACGGGGTCGCAGAGCATCCTGCCTTTCAGGCGGCTCATCAGAAGGTAGGAAAAGCCGTCTTTCTCCTCATGGTAAAACACCTTGGGAACCGGCAGTTTCCCCTCAAGCCACCTCATGGCCTGGACCTCACGCCGGCTCTGGTCCGAGATCTTCTCTATCTTCAGGACGCTGTCCCGGAAGAAAAGAAGCTTGGCTCCGGAAAGGCCGATTCCCTGTCCGGCCATCCTGTCAAACAGATCCGGTCGGTATTTGATTGTCTCTATGATGGCCTGTTTCTGTCTCCATACATTGATTTCAAACGTTTTTCCGCTTAGCAGGACATCAGGAACGCTTTTTCCTTCGAATTCAAAAGGATGGGTATAGTGAGGATATTCCAGAAGTCCTGTCTCAAAACTCTCGTCCTCGGCAGACCCCTGTCTCAGGCTTTTGGGAAGAAGGCGAAGCACGCTGTCGCAGATCACCTGGGCGGCAAGCTCTCCTCCTGTGAGGATGAAATCACCTATGGAGATTTCCTCGTCCACATAGTCCCGGACCCTTTCGTCAAAGCCCTCGTAATGTCCGCAGACAAGGACAAGATGCTCAAGTGATGCGAACCGGTGGGCGGCCTTCTGGTCATAGACCCTGCCTTTGGGCGACAGGAGGACCACGTGCGACTTCTCGGTTCTGACGGAGGATATTGCCCTGGAGACCGTGTCAACACGCATGACCATCCCGGGGCCTCCTCCGTACGGAGAGTCGTCCACAGCCCTGTAAGAACCTTCTGCATAGTCCCTTATGTCAACGCAGTCGAACACGAGGTCTCCCCTGTCTGCTGCACGTGAGACAACTGCGGTCTTTCTGAAGCTGTCAAAGCTCTCGGGGAAGATGGAAAGAACGGAAATCCTCATTTTCCTTCCTCCCCGGGCGGACTGTCGACCACCTCGATCTCCTTAATCATGAACTCGTTGCCCTGGACAAGGTAGGTCCTCTCACTTCCGCAGAACGGGCAGGTCCTGCCGTATTCCACGGTGGGATATTCCTTCCTGCAGTCCTCGCAGAAGGTTATGGCATTTATGCGTTCGATATGGATCTTCGCATCCTTGAGAACGGTCTCCTTCTTCACCGCCCAGTTCCAGCAGTCCTCGAACAGCTCGGGAATGACTGTGGAGACCTCGCCGAGCTGGATCGTCACGGAATTCACCCGTGAGACCTTGTTCTCGGCGGCAATCTCGTTGACCTCCTTGATGCAGTGGAACACCACCCCGAGTTCGTGCATCAGTCCTGGTCCTTCGGTCTTGTGAAGACGATCTTGGCGGCACGCTTCGCCATGTACGGAAGCAGCGCTCCGAACTTCTTCTCGGCTATTGTCATCTTGCTTGCCTCGGGATGGTCCCTGTGAAGCGTGATGGCATCGAACTTGCACTTCGTGGTGCAGATTCCGCAGCCAATGCATCTGTTCTGATCCACAACCGTGGCTCCGCAGCCAAGGCATCTTGCAGTCTCTTTCTTGACCTGCTCCTCGGTGAGGGTGGCCTTGGTCTCCTTGAAGCCCTTGGGATCCACGCCTCCGATAGTGCCTTCCTCCTGGCGGCCGGCAGTGTCATAGCTTTCCACAAGGATGTCGTCCTTGTTCAGTTCTATGAACTCGCGCCTGTTCTTTCCGATCGTCATGTGGCCGTGCTGGACGAACCTGTGAAGCGAATCTGATGCCTCATGGCCTGCGGCGATGGCATCGATTGCGAACTTGGGACCTGTGTATACATCGCCACCGACGAAGATGTCTGGCTCCGCGGTCTGGTATGTGAGCTTGTCCGCCACAGGACCGTTGCCTCTGCCGAACTCGACCTTAGTTCCCTTGAGCAGATTTCCCCACTGGATCGACTGTCCGATGGCGAAGATGACCTTGCCGGCAGGAATCTCGATGGTCTGGCTCTCGTCATAAAGCGGGCTGAAGCGGTGGTTCTCGTCATAGACCCTGGTGCACTTCTTGAAAACAATGCCCGAGACCTTTCCGTCGGCAGTCTTCACCTCTTTCGGGCCCCAGCCGAATCTGATCTCCACATCGTCCTCGCGGGCTTCCAGAACCTCCTCCTTTGTGGCGGGCATGATGTCCTCCGTCTCAAGGCAGAGCATGGTGACCTTCTTGGCGCCGCTTCTTGCGGAGACCCTGGCGGCATCGATTGCGACGTTTCCGCCACCTACGACCACCACATCCTCTCCGTCATAGCGGAAGTTTCCGGTATTCGCGATTCTCAGGAAATCAACGGCAGTGGTTGTGCCCTCGGCATCCTCGCCCGGAATTCCGGGGAGCTTTCCGCCCTGGCATCCGATTGCCACGTAGAAGGCCTTGTATCCCTCTTTTCTGAGCTGGTCTATGGTGATGTCCTTTCCGACCTCGATTCCTGTCTTTATCTCGACGCCCATCTGACGCATGACATCGATCTCGGCCTCGATCACATCTTTTTCAAGCTTGTATGACGGGATTCCGTATGTGAGCATTCCGCCTGGCAGATCGTTCTTCTCGAACACCGTCGGGTAGTAGCCCATCTGGGCGAGGTAGAACGCGCATGAGAGACCCGCAGGTCCTGCGCCGATTATTGCGATCTTCTCCTTCCACCTTCCCCTGTTTGAGGCAACGACGATGTCCGGAACATAGCGGGTCTCGGCCTTGAGGTCCTGCTGGGCGATGAACTTCTTGACTGCATCTATTGAGACTGCTCTGTCAATTGTGCCTCTGGTACATGCATCCTCGCACCTTCTGTTGCAGATCCTTCCGCAGACTGCGGGGAACGGATTTTCCTTCTTGATCAGAGCAAGGGCTTCCTTGTACTCGCCCTGGGCGGCCTTCTTCAGATAACCCTGGACCGCAATGTGTGCGGGACAGGCTGTCTTGCATGGGGAGGTTCCGGTCTCATGGCAGTTGATCCTGTTCTTGTCCCTGTAGTCCTCGTCCCATTTGTCCTTGCCCCACTTCCTTGCATCCGGCATGATCTGCTTCGGATACCTGACCTCGGATCCGTCGGCCTTGCAGAGCTTCTGTCCAAGTTTCAAGGCACCTGCGGGGCAGTATTCCACGCACTGTCCGCAAGCCACGCACTTCTCCTTCTCCACATGGGCCCTGTATGCGCTGGCGCTCATGTTCGGAGTGTTGAACAGCTGGCTGGTCCTCAGGGCGTTGCAGATCTTCACATTGCAGTTGCAGATGGCGAAGATCTTGTTCTCTCCGTCGATGTTGGTGATCTGGTGGACAAAGCCGTTGTCCTCGGCACGCTGCAGGATCTCCATGGCCTGCTCGTAGGTGACATCATAGCCTCTGCCGGTCTCGCGGCAGTAGTCGGCCATATCGCCAACACCGATGCACCAGCCCTCGTAATCGTCGGCACAGCCTTCGTCCATCTTCTTGCGCCCGTAGCGACAGGAGCAGATTGAGGCACCGATATGGCCCTCGTAGCGCTTGAGCCAGTACGAGATGTGCTCTATGTCTATGCTCGTGTTCTCAAGACTGATCGCCTTCTCCACTGGAATGACGTGCATTCCTATTCCGGCTCCTCCTGGAGGAACCATGGCGGTGATGTGCTCAAGTGGCAGGAACGTCATCCTTTCGAAGAACATGGCAAGCTCAGGATGCTTTTCCATCAGAGCCTTGTTCATGTTGGTGTACTCGGCGGATCCCGGCACAAACAGAGGAACCCAGTAGTTTCTGTCCTCCTTGTTGTAGGTGGTGCCCGGAACAGGACCGTCCTTGGTATACTTGTCGCCGTAGTCGTACTCCAGCATTCCAATGATGGCAAGCTTCTGGATGAGGTCGTCGGCCTTCTTTCCCATGCCGGCCTTTTCAGCCATCTGCAGCATCTCGGCATATGGATATTTCTTTCTTGTCTTCATCTGGAGAAGCAGATCAAGACAGGCTTCGGACTCGTCCTTGGGAAACTCGTCCTCGAATATGCATGCGAATCCCCAGTACTCCGGATCGGTTGTCTTGATTCCCTTTATCTTTCCGGGAATTCTGTCTGTTACCCTTCTGACGAACTTCAGAAGTTTGGGATTCGGGTTCTCGTCGTGCATGTGCTTGGGCACGAACTTTGTGCTCATTTCCGGCATGTCAGCTCTCCTTCCAGTCTTTCACCTGGTCTTCCAGCCAGGCTGCGAATCTTTCTATTCCTTCACCTGTCTTGGCGCAGATGGGAATCACCTGAGCCTTGGGGTTCCTCATGTGGACATACTTCCCGCAGAGGTCCAGATCAAAATCGAAATAAGGCATCACATCGATCTTGTTGACCAGAACAAGGTCGCAGATCGAGAACATCAGCGGATATTTCAGCGGTTTGTCGTGTCCCTCGGGAACCGACAGAATCATGCAGTTCTTGCTTGATCCCGTGTCGAACTCGGCCGGGCATACAAGGTTGCCCACATTCTCCAGAATGGCGAGGTCAACATTCTCCAGATCCAGGTTATCAAGTCCCTGTCTGGTCATCTCGGCATCAAGGTGGCACATTCCGCCCGTATGGAGCTGGATGGACGGCACACCTGTCCCCTCGAGAATCTTCTTTGCATCCACATCGGAATCGATGTCCGCCTCCATCACGGCTATGTTCAGCCTGTCCTTGAGGGCGTTGATCGTTTTGATCAGGGTTGTGGTCTTTCCGCTTCCCGGAGAGGACATCAGATTCAGGAGAAAGACTCCCTTCTTCTTCAGTTCACCGCGAAGTCTGTCCGCATCCCTGTCGTTGTCCTCGAATATGCTCTTTTTGATTTCTATTACCCGAACTTCGTCCATGTTCCGTCCCCAATGAGTTTATTAAATATGATTGTAATCCATTCCTCAACTGAAAAGCAGTCTATTTTGCTATTTTTTGAGTTTTATACTGCCTGTACCATGCTTCAGATCCAGGAAATAAGGCAGCGGATTAGCAAAACCGTCGGGAAACGGCTGGTCACGCCTGAAATCCGGGATCCAGAGGATCTCGTTGTCATCGCGCTCCTGGACAAACCCGTCGATTCCCAGTTCATCCACCAGATCAAGGAGCATGTTGTACTCGCTGTCCGTCATCTTCTCAAAGCCCGGGTTCTCCTTCGGGGGAACGAACTGGACCATCAGGGACAGAAGCGAGCAGCCTCGCAGATTGTCGGCATACCAGTGAAGGAAATCCACAGTCGCATCGATGCATCCGGGGAAAACCAGATGTCTGACCAGCGTGCCCTTGAGCCCGTTTTCAAGATCCGTGTGGGGATGGCGGCGCTTTAGGAACCTTGCAACCGGTACAACTGCATCGGCATAGGCGGACAGACCGCAGAAACGTGAGGCAACGTCACAGCTCAGCGTCTTGATGTCCACAAGGTACAGATCGATCAGATGGTCGATCATCCTCAGGGCATCCACGCTTTCATAACCGGATGAGTTCCAGACAATGGGAAGGGTCAGACCCCGGCTTTTGGCATCTGCGAGAGCCTCGACAATCGAAGGGATGTAATGAGTTCCCGTCACAAGATTTATCGAAGCCGCTCCGAAGGACTGCAGGGAAAGCATCAGGTCTGAAAGCTGGCTGACGGAAACGGAGATGCCATCCCATCCGGCCTGGCTTATCTGATAGTTCTGACAGTATCTGCAGTGAAGAGGACAGCCGCAGAAGAAGATCATTCCGGAGCCTTTCTCCCCTGTTACGGGAGGTTCCTCTCCCCTGTGCAGACCCGACCAGGCGATGCGGATGTCCGAGCTCTGGGCACAACGGCCCAGCTGTCCGGCGGTTCTGTCCACACGGCATCTGTTGGGGCACAGTTCACAGCAGCTGTACGGTGATTTTTCCTCTTGCATTCTATTGACCCTTGGGGGTAAATATATCATTTTTTACTGTGATGAGAATATCGGAATTTTTCAGAAGGCTTTTCAAGAGACAGACTCCTCAGCTCCCGGAACCGGAAGTCGTTCAGGTTCCCGAGCCGAAACGTCCTGAAGAAAGATACATCCTTTCCCTCGACGGAGGCGGAATGCGGGGAATCATTCCCGTTGTCATCCTCCAGAAACTCGAGGAGTGCATCCGGAACAATGGAGGCGAGGATGACATTGCAACGTATTTCGACCTTGTTTCCGGAACCTCCACAGGCGGACTCATCACACTTGCACTGACATGCGACAGCGCACTTCCCCACATTGACAAGAACGGTTCGAGCCAGATAGACCTCGAGGCCCTTCTGAATAACTACATGACGATGGGAAAGGAGATATTCCAGGCCCAGACCTCGTTCTTCGGCCTCAGGCAGTTCATCTCCGACAAATACCATTCCACCAACATCCAGAACCTGTGCCAGCGCTGGTTCGGGACAAGGACCATGGACTGTGCCAAGGTCCCTGCCCTGATAATGGCCTACGACCTTTCCAAGGGATGCCAGAAAATCATATCCAGCTTCGGGGAGGACTCGAGCTGTCCTGTCTGGGTTGCCGCAAGGGCCACAAGCGCAGCCCCGACGTTCTTCTCTCCGATCGCATACAACGGAGACCTTCTGGTCGACGGAGGGGTGATCGCCAACAATCCGGTCATGTTCTCGTACTTCGAGGCAAAGGCCCTCTATCCCGAATGCTCGAAATTCCACATCCTTTCGGTCAGCACCGGCGGTGCCTACCACACCATGTCGATCGATTCGACAAAGGGTCTGATGAACTGGGCGGATCAGGTCTCGCCCATGTATTCCACAGCCCAGAAGAGAACAACCGACTTTGTGATGAAGAGAATCCCCGATGTGGAATACATCAGAATCGATGACCCGCTTCCCGAGCCGGTGAAGATGGACGAGACGAATCCGTCCTCGCTCCAGTACATCAAGGCCCAGGCAAGCATCAGCGCCTCCGCACACAAGGACGAGCTGGACGCTTTTGCGAAAATGCTGGTGGAAAACATGGAGGTCCGCAGAAATGCATCCGAAACAGGAAGAGCTTGAAGACCGCATGTCACTTCTGTGCCAGGAGCTGGACAACCATCTCGAGGACATCTACGGAGACAGATACACAATCCATCCGAACAGGCTCAAGCGCGGCCAGGGCTCCAACCCCAGCTACGACGGCCTTTTCTCCACTTCCATGGCCTTCACGCTCGGCTACGGATCCAAGTATGGACGCGGCTACGTCGTGAATGTCGAGGTCAGAACGCTGGACAAGGTCTCCCAGTACGATACAATCCACATCACATCCACTGCCTTCGCATTCCTGAAATCAAAGCTCAAGGAGTACTTCCCGGACCACGATCTGGATGTGGTGCAGGATGGGAATGTGATGAAGGTGATCGGCGACTTCGGCCTCGGCGAAGTCTGATTGAACCATAGGCCCGAATTGCGGCGTCACCGCGCGCACGCCGTAACGGCGCGAACGAGCAACGAGGCGATTGACGCTATATTTGTGATTACAGGGATAAGGCGCCGATTGCGGAACCGATTATCGGACTGTCATCAATCTGCGTAATAACCGCTCTGCGTCCCTTCTCCGCAAGGTATGCGTCAAGATACTCGGTGGTATAGCTCTTCAGGCAAGCAGTGTAAAGGAAGGTTGTTCCGTCGGCATTGATGAGAACGGGATGGTCCTCGTCCTTTCCGAAATCCGTCTTGAGGACGGCAGCGGCAAGGTTGGCTGCTGCGAGCTTGGCTGCACGGGAGATGAACGAACCGAGGATTTCCATCAGGGTATCGTAATCATCCTCACTGCAGTACTTGCAGCAACGGGCAAGCTGGTTGGATTCCTCTTCCTTCAGGAAGGCGTTCAGGTCCATGGTGCTCAGAGACGTGTAGGCGGCATGTGCGTCTGCGAACTCCTGACTGAGGATTCCTTCCTTGACCGCCTGGTCAATGACCATGAAGGCCAGAGGTCCGAGGTATGCGCCGCTGACCATCTTCTCGAACAGATACAGGTCGGGATCCCTGGTGCTCTCGAGGAACTTGCGGTCAATGTCACCCATGTGGAGTTTCAGACAGCCGGACTCGACGTTGATTATCTGGTTCTCCGGAACCTGGCCCGAGGCCAGGATGGAGGGATCTATCTTCGTGATGTTCGAGGTCTTCTCGATATAGGCGGTGTTGGTACCGGTTCCGAGGATGAATCCGACACAGCCGTCGTAGCTTCCGTTGGAGTTCTTTGCCTGGGCGGCAAGAAGAGTCGTGACGGTGTCGTTCATGACAATGACCTTCTTGGCCGAGACATCATGTCCTCTGCTTGCAAGTTCTGCAAGGATTTCCACACCAAGATGCTTTCCCAGGACTTCCTTTGCCTTGATCTCCTTGCTGAACATCTGGGGGATTCCGTCATGGTCAGGAAGGATCTCGGCGGCATAGGAGAAGCAGAAACCTATCTTGTCGCTCTTGTCGATAAGCCTCTCCAGCTCATCGGCGATGATTGAGAAGAACTCCTTTGCGGAGACTTCCTGTCCGGTTCCGGGCATACGGATCTTCCTGAAGTTGCTGATCACAGGCTTGAGGTCGGAGTCGAAGGTGACGATGCATGTGCGGAAGTTGGTTCCGCCGGCATCGATGACTATGACGCTCTCACCCTCCTTGGGTCTGGCGTCCGGCGAGCAGTAGCTTGGAATCATGGCAAGGGAGCTTTCCTTGCCTGCAAGACCTGCGTCCATCTCTTTCAGAAAGAGACCGCAGACCTCATCGATGTCGACCATATCCGGGTTCAGATAATGTCTATTGAGAAAATCCTCTACTGTACGCTTCATAACATCCTCCGACGGCGGATGTCACATATGGAACTCTCCGCCTATATAAGCATAGCCGTTTATCGTGTAGGTGTCAGCAGATTTTACAGTGATACTTCCGTTTTTATCGACTGACATATCGAATGTTCCGGAAAGCGAGACCGGCTCTGCAAGCCCTTTGCCGTAGACCTTCATGTCCACCTTCATCTCTATACCCTCTTCCGTCTCGACCCTGTCGGACCAGATTGTCAGGACCTCGTCCAGGGTCGCACCCTCGGGATAATCGAAGGAAATGGATCCGGAAAGAAGGTAATCCCCCTGCCTGTAGTCTCTGGTGGCCATGGCGACATAGACCGCAGAGACCATGGGGTTCTCGGTAGCGGTGTTCAGGACGGAAAGGAAAGACGCGAAAAGTCCCTTGGAAGAATCGGACGGAGCCAGTGCCTCGACAAACTCCGACGGATCGGCAAGGAAATAGGCGATTCTGCGCGGAAGGTGGACGACCTCGTCCATGGATACAGCTGAACAGGGAAGTTTGATTGATGTGTCGGTACATTCAGTGACCAGGGACGCAGAAATACAATCCATCATCACCATCAGGGAATTCTCAACATCACCCGACGGAAGCGGACTTGAAACCTCGTCTGCATAGAGAACACTGGTCAGAAGCAACAGCGATACCACCCCGACAATCGTCAAACGCCGTATCATACTGGCTAAATATTATTCTGCCCAAGCTATGTTTTCAAGTTTTTTTGTGCTAGATTTCAGTTATCAGGAGTCAATAATGAGGAACAACGACACTTTCTTCTGGTACGATCTCGAGACGTTCGGCCTTAACCCGGCATATGACAGGATCGCGCAGTTCGCAGGACAGAGAACCGACACGGACCTGAATCCGATCGGAGACCCTGTCATACTTTACTGCAGGCTCTCTGCGGACTACATCCCGGATCCGGCCGCATGTCTTGTCACGGGAATCACACCCCAGGAAGTGAAGGCGAAAGGTCTGCCGGAAAGCGAGTTCATAGAGAAGATCAACGACCTGTTCAGCGTTCCCGGAACATGCGTCTGCGGCTTCAACTCCCTGAAGTTCGATGACGAGTTCATCAGAAACGCCCTGTACAGGAACTTCCTCGACCCCTATCAGCGTGAATGGAAGAACGGAAACAGCCGGTGGGACATCATCGACCTTGTCCGTGCCTGCCATGATTTCAGGCCGGAGGGCATCAAGTGGCCGGGTCCCAGCGAAAAGGGAAACCCGGTCTTCAAACTCACCGAACTGACTGCCGCAAACAACATCGAACAGATCGGCGCCCACGATGCAATGGTGGATGTCAATGCCACGATTGCGGTGGCAAGGCTGATAAAACGCGTGCAACCCCGTCTTTTCAGCCATTATTTAAGTCTTAGGAACAAAGTCGAGGTCAAGAACTATCTGAACCCACAGGACACTCCGAGACCCCTGCTGCACACCTGCGCCGCGTTCACAAATCCCAGAGGCTGCACATCGCTGATAGTCCCCATCACTCCACATGTGACGAACGAGAACTCCATCGTGTGCTTCGACCTTTCAAAGGACATCGCACCGCTTCTGAGCGCAAAGCCCGAGGATGTGTTCAAGGTCAACGGAGTCATGAAGATCGCCGTCAACAAGGTTCCGTTCCTTGCAAGGCCAAACGCCCTGAAGACAGCCGACTACCAAAGACTGGGAATCGATTTCCAGGCCTGCATCAACCGATATGACGAGATAACAAGGCACAGGTCCGAGCTCATTGTGAAGATCAGGTCCAATGCCGACGACGATTTCCAGACTCCGGACGACCCTGACTTCCAGATTTATTCCAGGTTCTTCAGCGACTACGACAAGAGGCTTTTCAACGTCATACGCAGTACACCGCCCGAGCAGAGGCTGAATCTGAAGCTCGATTTCGAGGACCCCCGCTGCAGCCAGATGCTCTGGCGCCACGTATGCAGGAACTACCCTCTTGTGCTGGACGAGACCAATCTGGCCAAGTGGAAGTCCTTCTCTTCCACCAGGCTCCTCTGCCCTCCCGGAAACCCAATCAACGACATCGGTTTCGTTTCCAGGAAAATCGAGGAAAAGCTTGCAGACAACTCGCTGGATGCGAAACAGAAGGAAATCCTGTCAAAGCTGCGAGATTACATGCTGTCCCTGAAACGGTTTGTGGGACTTCAGTAAAGAAATCTCCGTCGACAGATTATACTTACTATATATTTCTCAGAATGTGTGCTAGAATTGCAGGCGATCATGGCGGATGTTTCCGCCCTGGTACGAAATCTAAACACTAAGGAGAAGCGCAATGAAGAAAACCTTAATCATTGTTCTGCTTGCACTGGTTGTCATGGGCTTTGCTTTCGCAAATGGAGCTCAGGAATCCGCACCGAAGGCCAAAGAGATCAAAGTTGCTCTGATCGTCTCATCAACCATCGACGACAAGGGCTGGTGCCAGGCAATGCATGACGGCATCACCGAGGCAATGGCAGAGCTTCCGAAAGGAACAATTGCAGACTACAAGGCAGTCGAGAACACACAGCCTGCAGATGCAAAGAGTGCTGTCGCAACCTATGTCAACCTGGGATTCAACATCATCATCCTTCACGGCTCACAGTACAGATCCGTCACTGAAGAGGTCAGCAAGGAGTATCCTGATGTAATGTTCGCATTCGGAACAACAACCGATATCATCGGACAGAACGTCTTCAGCTACATGCCGCAGTCAGAAGAGACCGGATTCCTCGGCGGAATCATTGCAGGACTTACAACCAAGGCCAACAAGGTCGGTGTCGTAGGACCTATCGACGGTGGTGACTCTGCAAGATACAACAGAGGCTTCGTCCTTGGTGTCCAGTCAGTCAACCCGAAGGCAAAGATCACAGTCACCCATATCGGAGACTTCAACGACACAGTCAAGTCCGGTGAGTTCGCACAGTCCCTCATCCAGGCCGGCAACGATGTCCTCACAGGTTCATCACAGCAGGCTCTCGGTGCTCTCAGAGCTGTCGCAGAGTATCCAGACAAGGACATCTGGTGGGTCGGACAGGATATCGCTCAGATCGGTCTTGACGAGGGTTACAAGTGCATCGCCGCTTCCTCATACAACTACAAGGCCGTCCTGATCGGACTGGTCCAGAACTTCAAGAACGGAGTCCTCGGAGGACAGGTCATCCCGATGAACTTCAGCAACGGCGGATTCGTCTGGGCATGGAACGACAAGTGCGCCGACAAGATCACGCCGGAAATCAAGACAGCTGTCGAGACCAAGATGGCAGAGTTCAAGTCAAAGGCTGACATCCTTTCCAACTGGTCAACAGTTGACTATTCCAAGCTCTGATCTTAACAACGGAAACAATATGTGCAGGTCCATGTGGCCTGCACAGTTTTTTATCGACCACTTAATGGATTCAAATGGCAAGATTCGACAAAATCAAAGAACTGCGCGTTGAACACATCACAAAACGCTTTCCCGGTGTTCTTGCAAGCGATGACATCTCGCTGACCGTAGGAGAACACCAGATTCTGGCGCTTGTGGGAGAAAACGGCGCCGGAAAGACAACATTGATGAACATGATCATGGGTCTCTACCAGCCCGACGAAGGAAAGATCTTCATCAATGGAGAAGAGGTGAGCCTTAAAACCCCGAATGACGCATTCGACTGCGGAATCGGAATGGTCCACCAGCAGTACATGCTCGTCCCGAACATGACAGTTCTGGAAAACATCGCCCTGGGCATGAAAAACAGCTGGAAAGGCATCAAGGTTGACCTGGCGATGGTCAGAAAACAGATAGAGGAAATATCCGGGAAATACGGCCTGGCCGTGGATCCCGATGCATTCATATGGCAGCTTGCCGTCGGCGAGCAGCAGAGGGTCGAGCTGGTCAAGACCTTGTGTCTCGGAGCCAAGTTCCTGATCCTGGACGAACCGACCAGCGCATTGACGCCCCAGGAGACGGATGAGCTCATCGCCCTACTCAAGTCGATGAGCTCCGAGCTCTCGATCATCTTCATCAGCCACAAGCTGAACGAGGTCAAGGCACTGTCCGACAGGGTCAGCATCCTGAGACACGGAAAGGTGGTCTTCGAGGGAAGCACGGCGGACTACACATCCAAACAGATTGCAGCCCTGATGACAGGCCACGAGGTCGAGGTCAACGCCAACACCGACGAGCCTTCCAAGGGAGAGGATTCCCTTGTGATAAAGGACCTCTGCGTAAGAAGCGACAGAGGCTTCCTCGCTCTGGACAACTTCAACCTTTCAATCAGATCCGGAGAGATCGTGGGACTTGCAGGAGTCTCCGGAAACGGACAGCGTGAGCTGGCCGAGGTCATCAACGGAATAAGAAAGGTCGAAAGCGGAACGATCACATTCCAGGGAAAACAGATCCAGAACCTCACTCCGGGTCAGGTCATAGCCACCGGAATGGGATACATCCCCGAGGAAAGGAACACCGAAGGCATCGTCCCCTCGATGTCCATAAAGGAGAACATAATCCTCAAGGACAGCGAGTCGGAAGCCTTCTCGAAGAACCACATCCTGAAAAACTCGATCATCGAGGATACCGCAGGCAAACTCCGCACGGAATTCGACATCCGTTGTCCCGGAATCCACACAGCAGCCGGATCCCTTTCCGGAGGTAACATCCAGAAGGTCATCCTGGCCCGCGAGATCAGCAGGAAACCGAAGTTCCTCGTCTGTGTCTACCCTATCAGAGGTCTGGACATGGGCGCTGCGGAGTTCATCCACAAGGAGCTTCTCAAGCTCAGAAAGAGCGGCGTGGGAATCCTTCTGATAAGCGAGGAACTCGAGGAGATCATGAACCTGAGCGACCGCATTGCAGTCATCTTCAAAGGCAAGAACCAGAAGGTTCTTTCCCGTGACGAGGCGACAACCGAAAAGCTCGGAATACTGATGGCGGGGGTGAAGGAAGATGAATAACTACAAACTTGTCTACAAAATCGCAGTGGTGGCTGTGGCTGTTCTGATCGCACTTCTTGTCGGAGCCGCCATCATCATAGCCGTCGGAGGCGACGTGTTCGCCACATACTGGATCATAATCTCGATGCCATTCAAGAACTTCCGCTCCTTAAGTGAGGTTCTCATCCGAATGATACCGCTTCTCATAGTGGCTCTGGGAATCGCAGTCAGTTCCAGAAGCGGAATCATCAACATCGGAGCCGAAGGCCAGATGTACATGGGAATAATCGCAGCGACGGCGATCGCAACCAACTGCGGATCGCTTCCCAAGATCATTGTTGTGCCTATGTGCATCATCGCAGGAGGCATAGCCGGAGGTCTTTACGGATTCATCCCCGGATGGCTAAAGGCCAAGCTCGAGGTCAGCGAGCTGCTTTCGACCGTCATGCTGAACTACGTGGCCACGCAGTTCTTCAACTTCTGCATCAGAGTCCCTCTTCTTGACCCGATGGAGAAATCCGGAACACCGATGAGCAGAAGAGTTGCCGAAAACGCCACATTGTCCAGACTTTTCAGAGGTTCATCGTTGCATCAGGGCATTTTCCTTGCAATCATCCTTGTGGTCGTGATCTACATCCTGCTGTTCAAGACAACGTGGGGATACAAGATGAGAGCCGCAGGCGCGTCGGAAAGAGCCGCACGCTACGGCGGAATCAATGTATCGAAATATCTGATCATCTCAATGGTCATCTCCGGAGCCTGCGCAGGTATGGCCGGTGCAGTTGAGCTTATGGGAGTCCAGGGAAGAGCCGTTGCAGGAATGACCGGAGGCTACGGATTCTCCGGTGTCGTCGTCGCACTGTTCGGCGCCCTGCATCCGCTGTGGATTGTACCTGCCAGCTTCTTCTTCGGAATCCTGCTGTACAGCCAGGTCAACCTGCAGATCCTCACAAGCGTTCCGCCAAACCTCGTCAAGGCCCTGCAGGGACTGATCATCCTGATCATCGTTGCCGTGCAGATGGTCATCAACAACCCGTACTCGATCGAGCGCTTCAGAAAGAGGTTCTTCGCCGGGCGGGAAATGAAAAAAACGGGAAAGGAGGCCTGACATGGATTTCGTAGTAAGCACACTGACACTCACAGTCCGCTTCGCTGTTACCCTGATGATTGCCTCCATGGGTGAGATGTTCAACCAGAAGGCCGGAATCTTCAACCTCGGATGCGAGGGAATTATGAGCGTCGGAGCCTTCCTCGGCATGCTCATCCCCTTCACAATGGTCGGAGCCGGAACCGCTCCGGGATACATCAACATCCTCGGCCTTGCAGTCGCAACGGTCGTCGGTCTGCTGATGGGACTTCTCTTCGGGGTGATCGTCATCACGTTCCGCGCACCCCAGGGAATCGCCGGAATCGGAATGCAGATGTTCGGAGTCGGTCTTGCCGGAACGTTCTTCAGATCGTTCATCGGCGGAACCCAGTCCATCACAGGAATCTCCTCCATGGAGATCCCCCTCCTCTCGAAGATCCCCGTTCTCGGAAAGATACTGTTCACCCACAACCCGCTGGTCTATTTCGCATACCTCCTGGTGCCTGTGGCATGGTATGTGATCTTCAAGACCCCATGGGGTCTGAAGGTCAGAGCCGTTGGAACACATCCGAGGGCAGCTGACTCGCTGGGTATCAACGTCAACAGAATCCGTTACCAGAGCCTCGCAGTGGGCGGAGCCATGGCTGGTTTCGCAGGAGCTTTCCTGACACTCTGTCAGGCCAAGATGTTCAATGCAGAGATCATCGGAGGACGCGGATTTATCGCAGTCGCACTTGTCTACTTCGGACAGTGGCACCCGATCAAGATCTTCCTCGGAGCCCTTCTGTTCACATTCGCACAGACTCTCCAGACCCAGATCCAGATCTTCGTGCCGCAGTTCCAGGCCTATGAGTTCCTCACAATGCTTCCGTACATCCTGGTCATCGTTGTCCTTGCTTTCAACCGCAAGTCCAACAGACTTGGACCGTCAGCACTCGGAAAGCCGTTCAACAGGGAGATGCGCGTGTGAGCACCACATTCAGGGTAAACGGGAAAACCGTCACAGCAGAGAAAGAACAGAAACTTCTAAGATTCCTCAGAGACGAGCTCAGACTCACATCCGTGAAAGACGGATGTTCAGAGGGTTCATGCGGAGCCTGTACGGTTCTGATAAACGGGGAGCCCGTAAGATCCTGCTCCATCCTGACAACCGAGGTCGGAAATGCCGAGATCCTCACGGTCGAGGGCCTTTCCGACAGGGAGAAGGACATCTATACAGCGGCGTTCGGCCAGGCCGGCGCCGTGCAGTGCGGATTCTGCACACCGGGTATGGTCATCTGTGCCAAGAGCATTCTGGACAGGACTCTGTCCCCTTCCGAGCATGAGATCCGCCACACGATAAGAAACAACATCTGCCGCTGCACTGGCTATGCCAAGATAGTGAAGGCAATCGAGCTTGCGGCGCAGATGATGCGTGAGAACACGCAGATCGCCGACGACAGGAACTGGCTCATAGGAAAACGCGTTCCAAGGGTCGATGTCAGGGACAAGGTCACGGGAACAGGTAAATACACGGATGACATCTACATCGACGGAATGCTGTTCGCCGTTGCCGTCAGAAGCAGATACCCAAGGGCCAAGGTCCTTGAGGTAGACACCTCCCTTGCCTACGACGTCCCGCATGTCGTGAGGATATTCACAGCCGAAGACATCCCGGGAGAGGTCAAGGTGGGCCATCTGAAACGTGACTGGGACGCCATGATAGCCGTAGGCGGCATCACCCGCTATGTGGGCGATGTCATCTGCCTTGTTGCTGCAGAGACCTTCTCAGCCGCAAGGAAGGCGGCAAAACTCGTCAAGGTCAAGTACGAGGTCCTCCAGTGCGTGAGGAACCCGATCGAGGCGATGGCCCCGGACGCACCGAAGGTCCATGAGGAGGGAAACCTTCTTGGACACACCCATGTTGACCGCGGAAACGTCGACGAGGCTCTGAAGAACTCGAAATTCGTCCTCACGGAGTCCTTCACAACCCCGTGGACGGAACATGCCTTCCTGGAACCCGAGTGCGCCGTCTCAGTCCCCATGGATGACGGAGGGGTTCTCATCTACTCCACGGACCAGGGTGTCTACGACACAAGACGCGAGACGGCCCCCATGCTGGGACTTCCGGAGGACATGGTCAGAGTCGAGAACTGCTATGTGGGCGGAGGCTTCGGCGGAAAGGAGGATGTCTCGGTCCAGCACCTGAGCGCACTGGTGGCATTCCTCACCAAGCGCCCGTGCAAGATGAAGCTCACCCGTGACGAGAGCATCAAGGTGCATCCCAAGCGCCATCCGATGGACATGGAATTCACCATAGGATGCGATGAGAACGGAATAATACAAGGCCTCAAGGCCAGGATAATATCGGACACCGGCGCATATGCATCGCTTGGAGTTCCGGTCCTGCAGAGGGCATGCACACATGCCTCGGGCCCATACAACTATCAGAATTTCAGAATAGACGGCTATGCCTACTATACGAACAACCCGCCTGCAGGAGCCTTCAGAGGTTTCGGAGTGACGCAGAGCTGCTTTGCTATCGAGACACTTCTGAACCACATGGCAGACAGAGTCGGAATCTCCCACTGGGAGATCAGGTTCAGAAACGCCATAAGGCCGGGCCAGAGCCTTCCCAACGGACAGATAGTGGATGACTCGACGGGTCTTGTCGAGACCCTTCTTGCAGTGAAGGACCAGTTCGAATCAAGCCCCACAGCGGGTATCGCCTGTGCCATGAAGAACGCAGGTGTCGGCGTGGGACTTCCCGACTACGGACGTGTCAGGCTCCAGGTTCTGAACGGAAAGGTGATCATCCACTGCGCCGGATCCTGCATTGGTCAGGGAATGTGCACCGTGATGAAACAGATTGTCTGCGATGTCACAGGCCTTGAGGAAAGCCTTGTCGTCGAGGAGAAGGCAAACACTGCGAACGCCCCCGACAGCGGAACATCCTCAGGTTCCAGACACACAACCGTCACAGGTGAGGCTGCAAGACGCGCAGCCGAGATGATGAAGAAGGAATTGGGCAACGATGGCCTGAAAGGCCTTGAAGGGCGCGAATTCTACGCAGAATACCTTGCAAAGACGGACCCGTTCGGGTCTGACCTTCCCAACCCCAAGAGCCATGTCGCCTACGGCTATGCCACACAGGTCTGCATTCTCGAGGAAAGGACGGACAAGATCCTTAAGATCGTTGCCGCACACGATGTGGGAAGAGCCATTAACCCGACCAACGTCGAAGGTCAGATCGAAGGCGGAGTGGTCATGGGTATGGGCTATGCCTTGAGGGAGCAGTATCCGCTGGAAGACTGCGTTCCTACGGCAAAGTATGCCTCCCTGATGCTTTTCAGAGCCGATGAGGTCCCTCAGATCGAGCCGATCATCGTCGAGCGCAAGGGCCTTGATGTGGCAAGCGGAGCGATCGGACTCGGAGAGATAGTCTCGATCCCCACTGCCCCGGCAGTCGCAGATGCCTATTACAGACTGGACGGACTTCTAAGAACCAAGCTTCCTCTGGAGAACACCCCGTACGAGGATCCGGACAAGCTTGCCGCCCCGAGAAAGAGCAGAACCCTTGTGGTGAACAAGGATGCAAGATGCATAGGATGTCTTGAATGCGTCCATGCCTGCGCCAAGTTCTATTTCAGGACCCATAAATCCTCAATGGCATTCCTCAGGGTCACAGAGCACATGGGAATAGGAAACAAGAGCTCTCTGGAAGGCAAGATCACCAGGCCCGTGGTTTGCATACAATGCGGAAAATGTGCTAAAGTCTGCCCGATCGGTGCAATAAGACAGAACCGTTACGGAGCTTATGTCGTCGACATAAAGATGTGCAACAACTGCGGCAAATGCAGGGAAGCATGTCCGTTCGGTGTGATGGTCGAAGACACGGACATCAGCGCCACCAAGAAGTGCCTTGCCTGTGGCGAATGCGTCAAGGCATGCCCCATGGGTGTCCTGAGCCTGTTCAAACCGCCCGCACCTGTCATGGAAAGCACTTTTGCAAAGCTTAATACCGGGGAAGGAAAATGATCGAGAAACTTGAGGATTTCAGGAAGCAGCTGGACGAACTTGACCAGAAGCTTTCCGATCCCGATGTCATGAAGGACATGGGGAAATACAAGAACCTGATGCTCGAGAGAAGCCACCTTGTCCCCATAGTCGAGGAACTGTCCAACCTCAAGACCCTGACGGAGAACCTAGCCGACAACGAGAACCTCGCCCGCGAGGAAGACGAGGAGCTTGCGGCCATGGCCAAGGAGGAGATCCCCCTTCTCAAGGAACAGATCGAGCAGTGCGAGAAACGCTGCAAGATGCTGCTCATTCCGCCCGATCCGCTTGAGGGAAAGAACATAATCATGGAGATCCGTGCCGGCACAGGCGGCGAGGAAGCCGCCCTGTTTGCATCGGATCTGTACAGGATGTACTCCTACTATGCCGAGTCCATGCACTGGAAGATCGAGGAGATAGACTCCAATCCCACAGAGCTCGGAGGCTATAAGGAAATCATCCTCTCCATCAACGGAAAGGACGTCTATGGAAGTCTTCGCTGGGAAAGCGGAGTCCACCGAGTACAGCGCGTGCCCGAAACCGAAAGCGGCGGAAGGATCCATACATCGGCCGTAACGGTGGCTGTTCTTCCCGAGGCCGAAGAGACCGAGGTGGACATCCGTCAGGAAGACCTGAGAATCGATGTCATGCGTGCAGGCGGCCCCGGCGGACAGTGCGTCAACACCACTGAAAGCGCCGTCAGGATCACACACATACCCACAGGTCTTGTTGTGATCTGCCAGAACCAGAAATCACAGCTCCAGAACAGGGTCGAGGCCATGAGGGTCCTCAGGTCAAGGCTCTACGACCTGGAAGCAGGAAAGAAGGCCAAGGAACGTGCTGAAGAGCGCAAGAGCCAGGTCGGAAGCGGCGACAGAAGCGAAAGGATCAGAACCTACAACTTCCCGCAGAACAGACTCACCGACCACAGGATCAACCTGACCCTCTACAAGCTCGACCTGATCATGGAAGGCCAGCTTCAGGATGTGATTGAGGCGCTCAAGGTCGCAGCCGGTGAAGCGGCACTGAAGGAAGCAACGTGAACCTATCACAACTTTACAAATCGTTCTGCGACTCATTCAAAAACATAAGCGATTCCCCTGCCGCTGATGCCAGGATCCTCATCTGCCACTGTCTGCAGATCAACCAGACCCAGCTTGCTCTGTTTCCGGACGAGGAAGTCCCTTCCGAAAAGCTCGAGGAACTTGAGAAGCTCAGAAAGGCACGTGAGAACGGGGAACCTGTGGCCTACCTCACAGGAGAGCGCGGATTCTACGAATGTGTCTTCAAAGTCTCAAAGGACACTCTGATTCCCAGAGCCGATACCGAGACACTGGTCGAGGAAGCAATAGCCGACATAACGGAATGTTTCGAAGACAGGCAGGAGGTCAGGATCCTCGACCTCTGCTGCGGCACAGGATGCATCGGGATTTCGGTTGCAAAAGTCCTTTCGGAGTGCTTTGACATGGTCACGCTCGTTCTGGCCGACATCTCGCCCGAGGCCATGGAGGTCTGCCGGGAAAACGCCGCCAATCTGATAGATGAGGAGAACATCGAGGTCAGCTTTGTGACCGGCAACCTGTTTGAGAACATCGATAGGACGGACTTCGACGCCATCCTGTCCAATCCCCCGTACATCCCAAAATCCGTTATCCCCACGCTGGAGAGGCAGGTTCAGTTCGAGCCGGTCCTTGCCCTGGACGGCGGAGAGGACGGACTGGATTTCGTCAGGAAAATCGCAGAGGAAGCCACAAAACACCTTTGCCCGGGTGGACTTCTGACCATGGAGATCGGCTATGACCAGGGCGAGGCCGCAAGCCTGATTCTTGCGGAGAACGGATACTCGGGAGTGGACGTGATCCAGGACCTGGGCGGCAACGACCGGGTTGTAAAAGGCTTCAATTAGCTATTAGAATAATCCAGATGAACGAAGAACTTATTACAAGCTTTCTTAACAAGATAAAAAAGGGCTACTCCCAGGAGGATTTCGACAAGATCCGCCGCGCCGCCGAGTATGCGAACCAGATGCATGCCGACCAGAAGCGCAAGAGCGGAGAGCCATACATAATCCATCCTCTTGCTGTCGCCGAGACGTTGGCGCTGCAGCTGAACATGGATGCTGACACAGTCTGCGCAGGACTCCTTCACGATGTCATCGAGGACACCTCAGCCACGGCAGAGGATGTGGAGAAAGCGTTCGGAAAGAACGTCTGCGAGCTTGTCCAAGGTGTTACCAAGATCGCCGCCATCAAGAGCCAGTCAAGAAGCGTCGCCGAGGCCGAGACCATCCGCAAGATGTTCATCGCCATGAGCAAGAACATGCCGGTCATCATCATCAAACTGGCCGACAAACTCCACAACATGAGGACTCTCGAGTTCATGGACCCCGTCCGTGCCAAGGAGATCGCAAGCGCATGTCTCGATATCTACGCCCCTCTGGCTGACAGGCTCGGTATCTCATGGATGAAGGCGGAGCTGGAGGACCTGAGCCTCAAGGCCCTGAAGCCCGACACATACCAGTACATACAGGACTACCTGGCATCCAAGCGCGGCGAGTTTTCCAAATACCTGGACACCATCAAACGCAAGATCGCCAACGCCTGCATCGAGAACGGAATCAAGAACATCAAGATATCCTCACGTGAGAAGCACACCTACTCCATCTACATGAAGATGAAGAAGCGCCGCAAGGAACTGGATGAGATCTTCGACATCCTCGGAGTCAGGGTCATCTGCAACACGGTCACCGAGTGCTACACGCTGGTGGGAATAATCCATCACCTCTGGCCTCCAATGGAAGGCAGGTTCAAGGACTACATCGCCATGCCAAAGGCCAACAACTACCAGAGCCTCCACACAACTATCATGGGCATGAACGGAGTCATCCTTGAGGTCCAGATCCGCACCTACGAGATGGACAAGATCGCCGAATTCGGAGTCGCATCCCACTGGGTCTACAAGGCCGAAAGCGGATCCGAGGCAAGCAGCCAGAGCTGGGTCAACATGGACAGCCAGCAGCTTTCCAGGATCGCATCCAAACTCAAGAGCTGGAACACCGAGATCGAGCAGAGCGAATCCTTCATGGACGAGATAAAGGGCGAGCTTCTCAAGGACACCATCTACGTGTTCACACCCAAGGGACAGGCTGTCGAGCTTCCCATAGGATCGACTGCACTGGACTTCGCATACATGATCCATACCGAGGTCGGAAACCACACGGTCAGCGCAAAGGCCAACGGCAACATCATCCCTCTGGGACAGCCGCTTCAGAACACACAGGTCATTGAGATTGTCACTCAGAAGAACGCAAGGCCAAGAATCACATGGCTGAAATATGCCCACACCACCAGTGCAAGGCGTAAGATCAGATCCTGGCTGAACAAGTATGACGAGAACCTGCTGATTGACAAGAACATCATCGCAAAGAAGAAGGAAATCGAGGCAGCGATAGCCGAAGAGGACGCTGAAGCCCAGAAAAAAGAGCAGCAACAGCTTCCACAGGACATTCCTTCAGCTGATATTGTCAGACAGTACAAGGGCCAGAGCAGCAATACAATCACGGTTGGAAAGAACCGCAACATGATGATACACATTGCCCAGTGCTGCAATCCGGCACCCGGCGACAAGATCGTAGGCTATGTCTCAAGAGGACGCGGAATCATCGTCCACAGGACGGACTGCCCGAACCTCTCCCACATGAACGAGATAGAGCAGCGCAAGATCGAGGTCGAATGGGAGATGACGGAGAGCATCACCCGCAAGTTCGTCGTCACCAGCAAGAGGACACAGGACCTGTTCAGCGAGATTGAGGCCGCCATCCGCAACCAGCACGGACATCTTGTGTCCGGCAGCCTGATAGACGACGAGATGGGAAACCTTGTGGGAACATTCAGCATGGAATGCGATGATGAGGATGCCTACAAGAAGGTCATGAAGTCCATCAGAAACGTTCCGAACGTGATAAAGATCGCACCGGCACCGGCCGGCTGACAAAAGGAGAGAACAATGTCAAAGGTAGTAGTTGCAAACGATCATGGAGCTGTGGAGCTCACGGCAAGAATCGTTGATTTCCTCAAGGGCGAAGGCTATGAGGTGAATTATCTGGGAACTGCAGAGAACAAGAGCGTCGATTATCCGGACATGGCAAAGCTTGCCTGCGACGAGTTCAAGCGCGGCGGCTACGAGTTCGGTATCCTCTGCTGCGGAACCGGAATCGGAATCTCCATCTCCGCCAACAAGATCAAGGGCATCAGATGCGCCCTTCCCCAGAACTGCTTCGCCGCACAGATGGCCAAGGAGCACAACGATGCCAACTTCCTGGCATTCGGCGGAAGAATCGACTACAGCGACGACGTGATCGACATGCTCAAGGCTTACATCGGGACACAGACTTCCCAGGATGAGAGACACGCACGCAGACGCGAGAAGATGATGGCTCTGGAAGGCTGAACAGTATCAGAAATCAGTGAAGGCGTACGGCATCAGTACACCGAATGTGAATTTCTTCAGAATTCCGCTTGATGTGGAGACAAGGTAGACGGGCACTTCCGGATCTGTGAATTGGGCAAGAAACTGCCTGCAGATGGCACACGGAGGTGTCGGGTCTTCTGATTCGGATGCTATGGCAATGGCCTTGAAGCGGCTGTAGCCCTCCGACGCCACGCTGGCCATTGCGGCTCCGCGCTCGGCACAGATCGTTCCGCCCAATGACGCGTTCTCAACATTGCACCCCCTGTAGACATTGCCCTTTTCCGTCAGGATGGCAGCTCCCACTCTGAAGTGGGAAAACGGTGCATAAGCATTAAGCATCACCTGTCTGGCTGTATCCAGCAGATTCTTGACATCATATGGGACGGTGGCCTCGTCCAGCATCACATTGTCGAAATGTACAACTTCTTCCATAAAAACCTCAGTATGAACCTCAGTGCTGCTCTATGAACCTGCCCTCTCCGGGAACTCCATAGTAGTTCTCACCGTCCATGATGACCTTGCCCCTGAGGATTGTGGTCATGACCTTTCCGTGGACCTCGAAGTCCCTGTAGGGAGTATAGGCCGATGCCGAGTGTACGTTGTCATCCTCAAGAACCCAGTCCTTTGACGGATCGAAGATTATCACATCCGCATCAGTTCCGATTTCAAGAGATCCCTTCTGCGGATAGATTCCGAAGATCTTTGCGGGGTTCGTGCTGACAAGGCGAACGACATCGGACATGGTCATCGAGCGGTGGCTGTCCTTGAACGTATTCAGAAGAAGCAGAAGCTCCTCTGTTCCGGGGATTCCCGGGAAGATTGTCCTGCAGTCGCTGCTTGAAAGTTTCTGCTCCCTGGTGAAGGCACAGTGGTCTGTGGCAATGACCTGGAACTCTCCGTCAAGGACTCCCTGACAGATTGCGTTGTTGTCGCTCTTGTCCCTGAGCGGCGGGGTCATGACATACAGTGAGCCGTCCTTTCCTTCCAGCTTGCTCCTGTCCAGGAACATGTAATGCGGTGTTGTCTCGGCAAAGACCTGAAGGCCCCTGTCGCGCAGCTTCCTGATTGCGTTCAGACCGCTTTCAGACGAGCAGTGCACGACGTAGAGCGGGCAGTCAGCCTCGAGGGCGATGGAGCCGAACAGCTCGATTGCCTTGCCCTCTGCCTCCGCAGGTCTGAGTTTGGCATGGGATGCCGGAGAGAAGTCACCCTTCCAGTTTTCGGATATCTCCTCGATCATTGGGTTGAACTCACAATGGGCGCAGACAAGCATGCCCACCCTCTTTGCATTCTGGAACAGGTCCAGAAGGTCTTCCCTCTTCTCGATCAGATAGCCAGTGTTCCTGTAGGTGGTGAAGATCTTCAGAGTCTTCACACCCTTGGACTTGAGGACCTCGAGCTGCTTTCCGATGGTGCTGTTGTAGCCGTGGCCGTAGACTCCCTGATGAAGCGTGTAGTCAATAGCCATCGGAGCCATTTCCGCCTGCCTGTATTCAAGGCTCTGAATCAGGTCCTGACCCTTGTTGTGGTCGGCGAAATCAACAACGGTGGTCACGCCGCCGAAAGCGGCAAGACGTGAGCCTGCATGGAATCCGTCGCATGTGACGGTTCCTCTGCTTACAAGATGGTAATGGGTATGGGCATCAATAATTCCCGGCATGACCAGCATGCCGGATGCGTCGATGACCTTTGCATCCTTGGACTCAATGTTCTCTCCGATTTTTGAAATAAGCCCGTTTTCGATGAGAAGATCCGCCTTTCTGGCAGAAACATCGTCAGTCAGAACACCGTTCTTGATAAGAATGCTGCCCATACCACCTCCAATTATCACTGAATGTTGAAATTCTCTTCCAGGAACGCAAGGTCAAGCTGCGGATAGAGCACGTGGCGGGAAAGAAGCTTGTTGACCCTTTCCTTGGCCTGGGTCCTGACCTCCTCGGGGACCTCTGCCTTGCTCTTGTTCTGCTGTCCGGCCTTCTCGCCCTTGGTGATGATCGCCGGTTTTGCGTTCTTGAGGATGAACGAGATGATGGCTGCTATCTCCTTCATCTCCTCGGGACCCATGCCGAGTGTCGTGACGGCCGGGGTTCCGATTCTCAGTCCGCTTGAATACCACGGTCCGTTCTTGTCAAACGGAAGCGCGTTGCGGTTAAGCGTGATTCCGCAGGAAATCATCAGACCTTCCGCCTGACGTCCGTTCAGGCCGAAACCTGTGACGTCCAGAAGCATCATGTGGTTGTCCGTTCCGCCTGTCTGGAGGACCAAGCCGTCATCCATGAACGCCTTTGCAAGGGCCTTTGCATTCTCTTCGATGCGCTTTGCATAGGCTGCGAACTCGGGAGTCGAGGCCTCTTTCAGGGCTATTGCCTTTGCGGCCATGACGTGCGGAAGCGGTCCGCCGATAACAAGCGGGCATCCCTGGTCAACGGAATCGGCGAAACGCTCCTTGCAAAGGATCATTCCACCACGCGGTCCGCGGAGTGTCTTGTGTGTGGTTGTGGTAACCACATCAGCCCACTTGACGGGGTTGTAATCGCCGTCGAACACCTTTCCTGCCACAAGACCTGCGAAATGCGCCATGTCCACCATGAGGACGGCACCGCACTTGTCTGCAATCTCACGCATCTTCCTGAAGTTGATCTTCCTCGGGTATGCGCTGTATCCGGTGAGGAGGATCAGCGGTTTGACGTCCATGGCCTTTCTGAGGATATCGTCATAATCCAGAAGACCTGTCGTCGGGGAGACGGAATATGAATAGGTGTCGAACATATGGCCGGAGATGTTCATCCTGTAGCCGTGGGTGATGTGACCGCCGCTGTAGTAGTCCAGACCCAGGAGCCTCTGGTTGCCCGTCTTCTCCTTGATGATGTTCCACTGTTCCTTTGTCAGTTTGCTCGGATTGGTGACGCCCATCTCCTCAAGGGACGGAACCTGCACCAGTGTATTCAGGATAGCCCAATAAGCACACAGGTTCGCATCGGCTCCGCTGTGTGGCTGAACGTAGGCATGCTCTGCTCCGAACAGCTCGCAGGCAAGCTTGCACGCATAATCCTCGATGGCGTCGACGTTCTCGCACCCTGCATAGTAGCGGTGGTACGGAAAGCCTTCCGAGTATTTGTCAGTCAGAAGGTTGCCCATGGCAAGATGGCAGGCAGGGCTGCTGTAGTTCTCGCTGGCAATCAGCTTCAGATGGCTTCTCTGGTTGCGAAGTTCCCCTACTATTCTGGAAGCGACAAGGGGACTGACCTTTGAAATCGCTTCAAGCTGGGCAACATATGCGACCATCGTCTCGTTCAGGTCATCTTTGTGTGTGTTCAGGTATTTTCCGAGTACTGAGTTCTTTTCCATTCTCCAATCCTTATCCAGAACTTAAAGAAAAAGCCGTTCAACGGCCTTCTCTTTCAGTCTATTCTCATGTGGTTTCAAGGGACTTATCTGTCCTTGTCCTTTTTGCGTGAGATGACCTCCGCTGCGACATAGGCAGGCTGCTGTGCCGGCTTCTCTTTGATGTTCTTCTCGGACTTTCTGCCCTTGCTTTCTTTCTTGATTTCTCCACGTGCCATAGTAGGACCTCCGTAATTGACATGGCAATGATACTACTTATATGCAGTCTAGGTCAAACTATATTGACAACTCAAATTGTTATGCGTTAACGTAAAAGGCGCTCGCAGATTGCACTAATTGTTTGCACTAAATGGAGGAATGATGGCTAAAGAAGAAGCTATTGAAGTCGAGGGACTGGTCAAGGAAGCTCTGCCTAATGTTATGTTCCGTGTGGAACTCAAGAACAAGCACATGATACTTGCACACATGTCAGGCAGAATGCGCCAGAACCACATCAAAATCGTCCCCGGCGACACGGTCAAGATCGAGATGTCTCCGTATGACCTCTCAAAGGGCCGCATCATCTACCGCGAGAAATAATTAACAACCGGATTCCCCTTTATTTCCGTACTCGTACCCTACCGTCACGGTACCATGTCGTGTTGTTTCTACTTTTTTGATTTTCAAAAACAAAAAAGTCGATTTTCTCTACTTTTTCTCAAATAGAAGAGCAAAAAGTAGAATCGGCCGTTTTTGAGGGCTACTAATTCTCAATTAAAAATCCGACATTGTGTTGAAATTTAGAATCTTGTCCAGTATATTGGTCATTACCCCGTTTTTCGGGGGCGGAGGTTCATATGAACGTAGGCGGGGACCAGAACAGAAGTGTCCGCAACACAAAGAAACGGCTCAGGGAAAGCCTGATGAAGCTTGTCCTTCGCAAGCAACTGGGCTCAATCACAGTCAAGGAACTCACATCGGATGCCGATGTCAACAGAAGCACCTTTTACTTCCACTACCAGGATGTGAAGGCCATGGTGAAGGAGATGGAGGACAGCTTCTTCGAGGATTTTGCCACAACGCTAAGCGCCATCGACCAGAAATCGCACGACTCGATAACAATACTCGTCAAGTGTCTTGAGAACCACATGGACCTCTGCAAGATCGTTCTGGGCGAGAACGGCGACATGGAGTTTCTGGAGCAGATGAAGGTGATCATCGAGAACAAGTGCTCCAGGATCTGGAAGAAAGCGGTGCCCGAGATGAGTGATGAGGATCTGAAACTGCTTGATTCATTCCTCATCGGAGGTGCGGTCTCCACGCTTCAGAACTGGGTCAGGGACGAGAACAGACAGCCCGCAGAGGATATTGCAAAAGTTCTCAACCGCCTGATACTTGATGGAATCTGTCCGGTCGTTGCCACCTGGCAGACCAAGGGAATATAGGAGGAGCCATGTCCAGAAGAAGTTCTGTTGTCATCAGATGGCTGATTACCCTTTTTGTCATAGGCCTTGGACTCTTTCTCATCTGGAAGTTCATCATCAACAGGCCCAAGGCCGTTTTCGAGAACCCGCTTTCTCCCGTTAAGGTCGAAAAGCCGTACAGGGCAACGGTCGAGGAAAGCCTTGAACTGTCGGGTTACATAGAGGCCCAGGCGATGATACCTGTTGTACCGTTCGTCCAGGGAACCATCACGGGCTACTATGTTAAAGCAGGCGACTATGTCACCGAGGGCCAGGTTTTGGCACAGATAGACAGCGAGCCTTACGAACTTCAGGCAAAGCAGGCCGAGGCAGTCTATCTTGCCGCGGAAGCTACATTCACGAGAGTGTCCAACCTGTACGAATCGGGAGCCGCCACACGTCAGAACTATGACGAGGCAAAAGCCCAGTACGATGCCTACAAGGCCCAGTACGAACTTGCCAAGGTGCAGCTGGGTTATGCAACCGTGACAGCCCCCAAATCCGGTACGATTCTCATGGCCGACAGTGCAGAGGGTTCCATCGGAACAAGTACCAGTCCCCTGTATGTCATCGCAGATCTGAATAAGCTTAAAATCAGTCTCAATGTCCCAGAACGTTACTTTGACCTGATTATTTCTAATAAAGAGAACATAAAAGCTATTGTTTCAAGAGATGGCAACACCACAGAAGCCGTGGTCGACACCATTGCCCCATATGTCTCGCCGGAGTCCAAGACGTTCAAGGTGACGCTTGCACTCGAGGGCGACGTATCTGCATTCAGACCGGGAATGTATGTCAAGGTGAACATGGTCTACAGGACTTATGCGAACGCACTTGTGCTGGACCAGAGGACACGCAACACAGACGGATCCGCATACTATTACGATCCTGAAACACAGACTGCTAAGTATGTGGACCTTGAGATAATCGCCGCGGACAACACCCATATCGCCATAGAAGAGAAATGGGCGAACACACAGTTCATAGTTGACGGGCAGGGATCGGTCCTGGACGGACAGAGGGTGATTGTCAGATGAAGATTTCCCACTATGCCGTAAAGCATCCGGTAGTCATAGCCATGATCCTCATCGCCCTGGTCGCGTTCGGAATATTCTGTCTTTTCGGTCTGAGCCTGGAGTTCATTCCCGACATGTCGCTTCCCGAGGTCGAGGTCATCACAATCTACCCCGGAGCCGCAGCGGAAGACGTTGAGAACGACGTCACCAAGATAATAGAGAACGAGATGGTGACCCTGCCCTACTTCAAGAGCATGACCAGCCAGAGCAATAACTCTTACAGCTGGGTGACGATCAACTACCAGGACGGAATAGATGTCTACGAGCAGCTGACGGAACTTAGGTTCAGGCTCGAACAGCTCGAGGATGACCTTCCAAAAGATGCGCACAAGCCCTATGCCCTGGTCGGCGGAGCATCCATGCTTCCCATGATGCAGTTCGCCATCATAGGCGGAAACGACACGGCGAGAATCACATCGTACATAAACGACACACTGAAGCCCAGAATCACAAAGATCGATGGAGTCGCATCCGTGGAGATGTACGGGGACGTCACTCCTCAGATCGAGGTGAAACTCAGGATGGACGATGTCTCCAGCAAGGGAATCAGCGTCCTTCAGGTCTATCAGGTTCTGAACTATTCAAACTTCTCCGTTCCTCTGGGGACGGCCGACTATCAGAGCCACACGATCAACGTCAAATACGACGGTGAAGTGGACAGCCTTGAGGAGCTCAGACAGCTTCCCGTTGGCATGGGAAACGACAATGTGATGATTCGCCTGAGAGATGTTGCGGATGTGGACTTCAGCTACCCCAAAGCATCCATCTATGCCCTGTCCGAAGGCAGCAACCTTGTCATGGTCTCGGTAACAAAGAGATCGGGTGCCAACACAGTTAAGATCAGCAACAGCATCAAGAAGGTTCTGGAAGACCTGAACGAGGATACCGACGGAGCCTTGAACTACAAGATATTCTCCGATGACGCAAAGAGCATAAAGAATTCCCTGTCCAACGTTCTGACTTCCGGAATCACCGGAATCATCATTGCGGTCATCGTCATCTTCCTATTCCTGAACAACCCGAGGGCGACTCTGGTCATAGGATCATCAATACCCCTTTCCTTCCTGTTCACCTTCATTGCCATGAGGGTCACGGGCCAGACAATCAACCTGATCACCACATCGAGTTTTGTCGTTGCCCTGGGAATGGTAGTTGATGCATCCATCGTCATGCTTGAGCAGATATCACGATACATGGGTCACGAAGGCTACAGTCCGGAAGATGCAATCATAAAGGGATCCGATGAAGTCGGAGCATCAATAATAGCCTCATCAATGACAACCATTGTAGTTTTCATACCGATCATCTTCCTTGGGGGTATGGTTGGAATGATTCTGAACGGTTTTGCAAAGGTCCTGGTTCTCTGTATAGCTGCATCCCTGCTTGTTGCGGTTGTCGTGGTTCCGTTCCTTGCAAACGTCCTGATGGCAAAGAATCCGAAGGTGCCGAAAGAGACGTGGTTCATGAGGATGATCGACAAGCTCGAGGTCAGGTACAACTCGGCTTTGAAGTGGGCTCTTTTGAACAGACGCTATGTCATCACCCTCCCTGTACTGCTGCTTCTTCTGTCATTCGTCCTTATCATGAGCCTTGGCTACAGCTTCATTCCGGCAATAGACACGGGTGAGTATTACGTAAACCTTGAGTTCCCGCAGGGCTACAACATTGAAATGTCCAGGGAAAAGACCCTTGAGGCATCGGACATACTCAGGGAGATCCAGCCCGAGATTGACGGTATAGCCGTCTTTGTCGGTGTGAACGACTCCATGGGCGGTGCCATGTCCTCAAGACCGAACCAGGCCTACATGTATGTCAAACTGAAATCCGGAAGCAGAAGAAGTGTACACAAGCTTGTCAACGATGCCCAGTACGAACTGTCCGCAAGGATAAGGGACTGCACCATCACCTCCACCAACGGTGGTTTCGACAAACTTGTGTCCTACATCTCCGGTGGCGGAGGCTACAAGCTCACGCTTATAGGCACGGACCTGCTGGAGCTTTATCAGGAAGGAGAAAGACTCCGGGAGTTCCTGGCAACAGACCCGGATGTCACCGTCACAAGCATCTCGACAGACTTCGACGAGCTCATGTTGACGATCTCGGCAGACAACAACAAGCTGAATTCTCTCGGCCTCACCAGCTATGAGGTGGGAATGGTTTCCGCAATCCTGTTCAACGGTGTGGATACAGGCAATGTATCGATAGGAAACGAGGAAAGAAGCAATGTCCACATATGCAGCGATATCACAGACGGTTTCATAGATGCTGCAAGCATGGGAAAGATTCCAATCAAGACACTTGCGGGAAGCACCGTATCGCTGGAGGAGCTGGGTGACATAGACATCACAAGCACCGTCTCCTCCATCCGCCACACGGACAGAGCCCTTTCAGTAACAGTTGGTGCAACCCTCATCAGCGAGGATGCCTCGGGCGTCACACTGAGGATGTACAACTATCTGTCGCAGAATCCGCTCAAGGAAGGGATCGAGACCAAGTCCAGCGGAATCATCGGTCTGATAGCCGACAGCATTGTGCCTGTTCTGACAGCGATTGCAATCGCCATCTTCCTGCTGTACACAGTCATGGTCATCCAGTTCGAGCGCTTCAGACAGCCGTTCATCATCATGCTCAGCGTACCGTTCTGCCTGATCGGTGTCATTCTGAGCCTCCTGATTTTCGGCTCCACAATCACCATGATGAGCTCGATCGCCCTTGTGGCTCTTGCTGGAACGGTTGTAAACAACGCAATCATTCTAATCGACTACATAAACCAGATCAGGGACAGAAAACGTGCCGCCATCATGCTGGGTGTGGACGAGGATCTTGTGGACAAGCCGGGTTCGGGCTACACCCATGAAGTTGCCAGAGGCAAGCTGATCGACACCGCTTCGGAGGAGAAGATCCTTGCCATGAGTGTCGTAACGGGAAGTTCGTCACGACTCAGACCTATATTGATAACAACTCTTACGACTGTCGTCGGTGTCATCCCCATGGCCCTTGCTCTGGGAGAGGGTTCGGAGATCTACGCATCGGTGGGACAGTCGATTGCCGGAGGCCTTCTGACCTCCACACTAATTACATTGTTCATCATTCCTGTGATTTATTTCATAGGAGAGAAGAAAGCAATCATAAGAAAAAACAGAAGAATGGAGCGTTCGAATGGATAGAAGAATCTTTGCATTTACACTTCTGATATTGGCGGCAGTACTCCTTGCAGGCTGCTCGCAGGTTTTTGAAGCCGGAATCAGCGGCAAGGTCGTCACAAGAACAGAAGGCGGCACCAGAGAAGTAGCACTGGCAGATGTCAATGTTTTTGCATATACAGACAAGAATCTCAGGGATTCCGATTATGTTTTGTTTGTTGAAAAGAAAACAACCCGACCAAGCGAAGGTGCCGGCTACGTTGCAACCTCTCTTACAAATGAAAGAGGCGAATTCGTGGTGAATAAAATCGTTTGGGAAACCAAAGATTCCAAATATGGTAAAACTGCTGATGTCAACAAACTTTATCTGATTTTCTACCACAAGGATTATGATCCTGCCAAATATGATGCAACCATCATCAGCGGTAGCACAAATTCAGACAATGTTTTTGTCTCACTGAACGGGAACAAGGATTATTCAACAATCGATGTGACTGTAAGAGATGTCACAAGGAACCTCAATATGAGTTCCAATGTCACTTTGGAATACTGGGTGAATGCTGATGAAGATGTTGATCCGGAAACCATTGTTATTGCTGGTGGCAATACATCCTTTCAGATTTCATATGACAAGGGCACAGCTGCAACCGTGAGTCTTAGAGTCCGAAGCGATGGCACCCATTGGAAAATGGTCGACAACAAGGGTTCTATAGTAGGGGATCCCATTCTGTTCAATGTAGGATCAGGGACAACAAGTGCTGTTCTTTATATGAGGAACGATGAGCTCATTCTGCCAGGTTTTAGTGGAGACATAAGTGGAATGATTACCATAAACAATCCAGATCCTGATAACGAATACGATAACAAACCAGTCTGGGTTGAATACAAAGATAAAAATGGTGCCTGGATACCATTTGAAGAAACTGTATCCGCAAATCATCGGACACAAAGCACCAGAACAATCGGGGATTCAATCTTATACACACATGGAGTTTTCTCCAATATAGGAAGCGATGGATACACTGTTACAATAAATAAAGATACATATCCTGATATCAGAAACTGGGATGTGGAATATCAAGGCAAAGCAATTCCAATTGAAATACGACTTGCATTCCTCACTGATAGCACTGATCCGAGTGATCTGATTATCAAGTACTATGAGTTCATCTATACAAATACAAGTGGCTCAAATGCTGATCTAGGGCATATCAACCCGAAAGAAGAAACCACACCATGAAGAAACTGATCACACTTCTTGTTATTTCAGCGATCCTCGTTCCGATCTTTGCATACACTCCAGAGGAGCTGTCTTCATCCATGATGGCCAACAACACTGACATTAGGAAGGCTCGGGAGGAAGTGACAAAGGCAAACCTGGATGTGAAGGATGCCAAGGCAGGCTATAGTCCGACAATAGATCTGACGGTTACCGGAAGCTACATTGCAAATCCAATCGATCCGATAAGAATCAATCTCGGAGATTACATAGACACTTCCGCCTATGGAGTCAGAAACGATTACATCACCCTGTATCAGGGTCAAGAGAACATGTACTACCAGTTCTCTCTGTCCATGACCCAGCCAATCTTCACATGGGGAAAGCTGTCCAATGCAGTGAAGCTCTACCAGAACATCTACGATGCAAGGCTTCTGCAGCTTGAGGACGCAACGGACAAGGCCCAGACGGAGCTCAATACACGTATTGCCGCCCTACACTATCTGGTCCAGATCCAGAGCATGCTTGAGAAACAAACCGAGATCGCAAACCGTCTTGTTGCTCTGGCAGAGGAAGCCAACAGAAACGGAATGATGCTTGCAGCCGATGCTCTCGGCGTGAAGGTCCAGGCAAGAAAGACAGATGTGGCAAAAGCCCAGATTGACCAGCAGATCCTTCTTATGATGACCGAACTAGGAAATATAACTGGGATAAACGAATTAAAACAGGCTGAAGTACAGTTTAATGAAGCGTCTTTCGAGTCAATTCTGGAAAATCTTTGCAAGACAGACTACGGTACTCTGAGCACAAAATGTCTTTCCGACACCAGAACCAATTTCAGGCTTCTGGGAAAGCTTTCAACCATTGCTCAGATTGCAAACAACATAGCCGGAGCTTCCGTAAACTGGAAACCTGATTTCGCACTTGTGGTCAACGCAGACTATTCTGGAAGCCGTCTTCCTTTTGTCGAGACAGACTGGTATGGAAAGGATGACTGGAGCGCTACCGTCACAGTTGCCCTTAAGACCACCGTCCTGGACGGAGGAAAGGCAGTCAGGAACGTCAAAAGGACTCAAAGCGAGTTCCAGAACGCCCAGATAGACATCCAGAGCGCAAAATCAAAGGTAAGATCCGCAGTTGATGAGAACTGGACCAATCTTTCGGTTGGCCTTGCGCAGATCGACTATCAGAAGGCCCTTGCGACGCAGCTTGATGAGAAGAATCAGGTGAACAGGAGCCTCCTTGACACTGGTTATGGGTCTGAGTCAGACTATCTCCAGGGGCAGCTGGAGCGCAACAACTGCGAGATTGAGATCCTGAGAACCAAGATCAGTCTTGCAACTGCAGTCTACACGCTGCTTTATCTACAAGGAGACGGATCAAGGCTTTCCGACTGACTTTCAATGACCTTCACGACCATAGACTTCGAGACTGCGAATCAGATGCCACAGAGCGCCTGCTCGGTTGGACTTGCCAAATTCGATGAATGCGGCAATGTCGTCGACCGTTTCTATTCGCTGATCAAGCCTCCGCGCGGTTATGACTATTTCTACGCAAGGAATGTTGAGATCCATGGCATCCGTTCACGGGACGTGGTGGATGCCCCTGATTTCGCCTACATATGGCCGGAGATAGAGTACTTCATCGATGAGGATTTCATTGTAGCCCACAACGCAAGGTTCGACGTGGGTGTTCTGACCAGCCTTCTCAGATACTATGGCATTGAGATTCCGGATATAAGATACCTGTGCTCGCTTCAGATATCCAGAAAGGTATGGCCGCAGTTCAGAAGCCATGCCCTGACATCCCTCAGCGCCCAGTTCGGGCTGGATTACAATGCCCACAATGCACTGGATGATGCCATAAACTGCGGCAAGGTCTTTGTCAAGGCATGCAACGGAAGACTGTTCGAACTGCAGGATCTGCGCAAGTTCCTAATTGTCAGGGGAATAGAGCTCAAGACTATCTGCTAATCTTACCAGGCTTATCAAGCTCACCAGCCTCATCAGCCTTACCAAGCTTATGAAGCCTACCAGGCTTACGAGGCTCACCAACCTCACCAGGCTCACACCAAAACCTTCCAATTGTACGGAATGAGGGGTTTTCAGCCGTTGATTGTCTCATATACCTTACCGGATTCCTCAGAGGCGGCGCAGACAAAGACATCAGAAGGGTATTTCAGGCTTCTGAGAAGATCCATGTCGTCAAATGACTCGGCCCCGTTGAAGATTATTGCTCTTGCTCCCGGTTTGCTGCCTTTCAGAAGGCACTGAGGGTCATCGATGTACCACTGAAGATAGGAGGAATCCACGACAATGTCACGGGAATCGACGAATGCGATGTCACAGGCTTTTTTTCCAATTGCCCAAAGCCCCATGACGGATATTGTGTACGTGGTGAAATCGGGCACCACGGGGTCGCGCTGCGTGTGGATCTTCAAAGGAAGGCGTTTTGATCCGTCGGCCTCATTTATGACAACGTCATAGCGGTCTTTCAGAAGCCTGAGGTTCTCCAACGGAGGACAGCAGATCTTGTTCCGGTCCTCTGCCTCAAGTGCATACAGAACGGTCATCGGGCCATCTGGGAAGAAGGACAGCACATCGTCGTTGCAGAAGAATCTGTCTGCCTTGTAGTCGTGAAAGCGCGGGGACATAAGTTTTGTGGTGGTTGTGATCAGAACCTTCTTTCCCGCAGAACGCAGATGCGAGGCAAGGTTGATCAGCAGCGTTGTCTTTCCGCCGCCACCTATGAGGGAAATGAATGAATTGTCTCCTGCAGCCTTACGGGCAAGGGTTCCGTACAGATCCATGCCATCATTCTAATTGAAAAACAATGGTTGCGCAAACCATGTGCAAAGGATATCTTTGAAGCGGAGGTTGCCATGGACTTCATTTCAAAACTTGTTCTTGTTGAAAACGGAGACGGATTCTTCGGTCCCGGAGTAAGGGACCTGCTTCTGAACATAGACAGCGAGAAGTCCGTAAAGGCAGCCTCTGAGAAGATGCAGATAAGCTATTCAAAGGCCTGGAAGATCATCAGGAATGTGGAAAAAGCCATGGGAAAGGAAGCGGTGATCCGCGTCCATGGAGGAACCGAAGGTGGTTCGGCTACCCTTTCCGATGCATGCAGGACTCTTCTCAAACAGTATATGGAATTCGAGAGAAAGTGCCGCGTTGCGGAGCAGAAGGTCTTTGAGGAGGTTTTCGGATGAACGGTTATTACAGAAATCTGGTTAGGGTCCTTGCTGAAGGAAACCTTGAAAGACGGACAAACATAAAGAACGGGCACGAGGCCATCTACAGAGACGGAAAGCTTCTTTTCGGCGATTCGGACGATCCTGTGGCAGAACCGGATATTGTTGAAAGCATTGTGGCAGAGCCCCATCTGGTATTCTTCGGATGCGGCCACGTGGGAAAGGCCCTCTATGACCTTGCGGTCCTTCAGGACATGAAGGTAACCGTCTTCGACAGCAGGAAGGAGCTCCTGACACTGGAGAGGTTCCCAAAGGCAACCAGAATCTGCGGAGATTACAGCGACATTCTCTCAAAGGAATATGAAAACTTCTTCGCACCGTACTACTGCATATTCACACACGGCCACCTGCATGACGAGGCATGCCTGCTTTATGCACTGCGGCATCCGCATTCCTACATAGGGATGATCGGGTCCAAGGCAAAGATCGCCCACTGCATGGATATTGTCCATGAAAACGGGATATCGGACGACATGATGAAAAAGCTTTATACACCCATAGGACTTAAAATCAACGCCGTCACACCCCAGGAGATAGCGATAGCCATCATGGCACAGATCATTTCCGTCTTCCGCTCAGACAAGAACGCCGTCACGATAGATGCCGCCCTCGCGGACAGAGCATCCAGAGAGCGCGGCGTCATGGCACGGATCATCAGAAAGGAAGGCTCGTCCCCCCGCTCGGTGGGCTCCATGATGTTCGTCACTGAAAAAGACTTTGCAGGGACAATAGGAGGCGGAGCTGTGGAGAGGGCTGCAATCGACAGGGCAAGAGAGATGCTGAGAAAAAACGAGAGGCTCCTGGTCGAGGATTACAGCCTCACTCCCATGGAGCCTCTGGAAATGACTTGCGGCGGTCAGAACACCGTCATGTTCAAGTCTGTTAATTGAGCCGGCAGTCAGCCGGTTCCGGCAGCAGTACTGCCTGTGTTAAAAGGGCAAAAAAACATTTGCACTTTCTGTTTCTGAATCGAGGTTCAGTTTGATTGTATCGACAAAACCTATCATTCTATCGATAATCGTATTGAATCCTGAATCATAGAGGATTCCGGTCACGGTTCCGACGAAGTACTTCGCCTCGTTTCTGATGCTTTCAATGATGCCAGCAAGTGAGGTCTGGAGATCCTCAATCAGTTTCTTGACAGCTGAATCGATTATATATTCCTGGTTTTCCGAAAGCAGATTGTTGAAAATATTGCTCAGCGATCCTCCATTGTCAAGATAATCCTTGATTGTGGAGATTGTGTCATAGACAACATCCTCTTTCGTGCCTGTTTCATCGGCTATTGCCTTGATCAGTTCGGTCCATACTTCGCTGGAAAGATCCTGGCTCTCCTGATGTTTGATATCAAGCACGGTTGCCATGGAATCAACGGCCTGTTCCTTGAGAACGGTCATGTCGGCATTTGCCAAGGCATCAATGATGGTCTTGCTCAGATACTGCTCGAGGAAAAGTTCCGACAGCTTAGAGATGTTGTCCACATAGCAGGAAACGGAAGCGCAGACGTACATCACAAGGTCGTCAAGGGAGGCCTCTGTCTTGGGTCTGTTATCGTTGCAGACTCCCTTGATTGTGTCTCCGAGATTGTAGCCCTCTGCAAAGTACGGACTCATTGCAACCTCATAGGCGAGCTTGATTGCCTTTGCCTCCATGTGGAATCTTCTGAACTTGGGATTGTTGAACATTCCGTCATCATCGGTTATGAGATTTGCAATCTTCTCAAGCGTCTTTCCGAGTGCCAGAAGGAGGGTGTTCGGATCATCATCGCGGGATACAGCCTTGTTGTTCGTTTTGTTCGATGACATGGCTGAGAAAATACCGCTCAGGTCGATGTCGTCAATGACATTCAGCTCCGAGAATCCGGTTGTGAGCTTTAAAACGTTAAGAACATCAGTTGCCTTGCTGACCACAGTTTCCGGAGTTGAAGTTGCAGATCCGGCCTCCTCCAGCAAGGAGTTGACGAGTGAAACGGTCACGACATCGCTTTTGGTAAGCTTGCTGCTGTCAAGGTTCTTGAACGAGTTGATTGTACTTTCAAAAGCTTTGGCAAGCTGAGGCTGCGTGGTCTCCAATGTAGTAACCTTTGTTGACAACGAAGTTACGGCACTGTCAAAAGCTGTGGCCTCGATTGCAGCCGGCTTTCCCATCTCCTCATGGAAGGCTTCGACGTTCTGGTCGGAACCGATGATACTCTTGACTGTGGAGATCAGCTCATCGGCAGCCTCCGTGCTCTGGATATTATCCGCGCTGTCGATGGTGTCGACTTTTTCCGCTGCGGCCTCGGACTTTCTGAGGTCGGCTTTGATACCCCACACGTTATTGCCCATCTTGCCCATCAGGCTTCCGAGATTGGCCGCGGAATCCTGTGAACAGGAGGTCAGAACAAGAGCAAGCACAACAAGTAAAACAACTGTTATCCTGGTTTTCTTCATATTCGGTACCTCCATCATTTCTTGTCGTAACCAAGACTGAACTTGATTGTAAGCGAATCAACCGGCTTGTCTCCGAGCTGATTTCCCATCTCCTGCCATCCGTATGAGGCATCAACCTGCATGAAGTACAGATTGAGGCCTGCACCGACCGACAGATAGCCGCGGTTGATTCCGCCTCTGACGGTCAGAACATCGAACAGACCGAACTCGGCTCCGGCATTTAGATGAAGCAGGAGATCGCTCCACCTGAAATCCGAGGAGCCGAAGCTCTTGCACAGCTCGAGCATGTCAATCAGATCCGCAGTGATGACCGGATTAAGAACCGGAACATAAGGAGCGAAAGCCACACCGAAGTTCAGTGTCCACGGAGTGGAGATCTCGAAGCTCTCCGATTCCTTTGTCTCATGTGTGTCCGGTACCTTGATGGCGTTTTTGCTGATTGAGTTGACCAGATCCCCCATTCCGCTGAAGCTCTTCATGTGATATGTTCCGTTGAGGTTGTTGGCTGTGGCCGAGAATGTCAGGACATCGTCCAGGATTCCCAGTGTCACACCGAGGTCGAACGGAATTGCATAACCGCCCATGACCGGAGTATCCCACAGGAACAACTGCTTAATTGCTTCCTTGTCGGCACCGCCGATCAGACTCACCATGGTTTCGGCACCGATTTCCTTGTAGTATGCCTTGTAGATTCCGTGGACGGAAGCTCCGACGGAAAGTGAAAGGGCATTGGTATCTATGACTTTTACTCCGAGAGCGATGGTCTGAGCCGCATTCACCTCGGGGATGACCTTCTGGGCGGCGAAGCTTGTTCCCTTGTTCAGGCCGTGGAACTTGACCTGAACGTTGGTTCCGAATCCCATCATTCCGAGTTTGACGGCAAGCCCGGTATCGATCTTTGCAACAACGTTGCGGCCTGTGCCGAGGTTCTTCAGGACCTTGGTTGCCATGTTGGCATAATCTCCGCTTTCTGCCTTTCCGTTGATTATCTTGTTGAAAATATCAACGGCTTCCGGGTCATTGACCAGTTTCTCGAGGTTGTAGACGGTAACCGTCACGCTCGGGAAACTGATGCCGAAGCCCCGGCGGGAAAGAGCGGCCGGGTTGGTGAAGAAACTGTCGATCCTTGTAGGAAGAGCCAGTCCGCTCTGTCCCATTGCATTGTATCTGGAAAGTGTCGGCTGAAATGTGAAATCCAGCGCATAGTTCGGATCCAGGTCATATCTGACTACAGGCTCCGTTTCACCGGCAAACAATGCCGTGCATGCTATAAGAAGCACAAGAAACACAATTGCTGTCTTCTTCATCTTCTATATCCCTCCTGATATAGTCCATAGATTGGGTTCGTGTGATGGAAATGAATCCCTACAGTAACTATAACAAAGGAAACGCGATAATGTAACGGAAAAAATAGTATTGGTAAATTTCTAACTCGTTTTCAGGCCTTGTTTCTCAGCATGTCCCTGCAGTAGAGGGCAAGGAACACGGCCGCAAGCGGGAACAACGTATATAGAAGGAACATGGATTTGAATCCTAGACTGTCTATGACAAAGCCGCCCAAGAGAGCACCAAGCATACCCGGAAGATTTGAAGCGATAGCCCAATAGAAACTCATTGCCAAAGAATAATGCTCTTTCTTCACATCATGGGATATGAATTGTGTTACCGCAATGTGAAAACCTCCGAATGTCATGGCGTGCAGAAGCTGGGCGCAGACCAGGCCGGGGATATTCGGGAACAGTCTGTAGATCAACAGCCTGACAATCAGCGCAATACACGTAATGACAATCAGTGTGTACGGGGTCGTCTTCTTTTTCTTGAGCAGCACTCCACCGACTATCATCATCACGAACTCCGCAAGAGCTCCCAAAGAAATGAAAAGCGCGAAGTTGCCACCTAGCCCCAGATCCTCAACCAGATAAGAGGAAAGGAGTCTGTCGGCAACGGAGTGTGCCATTCTGGTCAGTCCGACAATGATCATCATCACGTAGAACCTGTTGCTGAAAACTCCGGAGATGTATTTTCTTTTCTCCTTATTCTTCTCCGGCGGAAGGTCGTTCGGAATGATCAGAACAACCAACAGGAAGATGGCCGAGAAGATTACAAGACACATCGCAATGGACATGTTGTCTGATTCGTTCGGGAAATGCGTCAGACTGAAAAGTGCAAGTGCAATGACATAGCTGAGTGTTCCTGCCGAACGGGCGAATCCGTACTTCTCCGCATCTCCCTTGAGAAGTCTTGTCTGATAGCCGTCGATAATGGGGCTTGTGGAAAGGTACATTCCCGAGACCACGAAAAGCGAAAGAGCTGTGATGACCACCGAACCGGAAAGAGCCGCAGGAAAGAATGCAAGTGCGCAGACAATGGTAAGGATGAAGAATATGAGCTTTGTCTTTCTTGTCCTGTCCGCTATGCCCGATATGATGAGCGGCAGGATTATGGACCCGAGCTGCCCTATTGCAACTATCAGACCCACAAGGGAATGCGAGTAACCTTTGTTCCTGAGCAGGATCTGGGTATAAGGCGAAATGGTTGCAATTATGATCTGGAAAAAGAAATTAAGCAGTATGAGTCGGAACACGACTGCATAATATACATTTGCATGCAAATATACAACAAGACGCCACGGTTATTTGCCGTGGCGTCCTGGATTTTTATCCTTAAGCTATGTCGCTCAGCGGATGGCAAGCTCTGTCTGGACGTCGAAGAACTTTGCCTTCTTCATGTTCGGTGCAAGGGAGATCTTCTCACCGACCTTGACGATGACGTTAGGATCGATCTTACCGGTGATCTGGTTCTTCGATGTTGCAACGAAGACATGTGTCTCGGCTCCGAGAGGCTCGACAACAGCGACGGTTCCGTCGATGGTCTGGCCATCAACAGCTTCCTTCTCGTATGTGACATCCTCAGGGCGGATACCGAATGTGACCTGCTTGCCTGCATAAGGCTTCAGGAGCTTGGCCTGTGCGGCTGTGACCTTCAGGCGGAAGTCTCCCTCATGGACGAAGACATCATCGCCCTCGACCAGGACTGAGCAAGTCATGAAATTCATCGGTGGTGATCCGATAAAGCCTGCGACAAACTTGTTGTCCGGGTTGTTGTACAGCTCAAGAGGTCCGCCGATCTGCTGGATGACACCGAGCTTCATGACGACGATCTTGTCTGCCATTGTGAGTGCCTCGACCTGGTCGTGTGTGACGTAGATCATTGTGGCCTGGAGTCTGTGGTGCAGTCCTGAAATCTCAGCTCTCATCTGAACACGGAGCTTTGCATCGAGGTTTGAAAGCGGCTCATCGAAAAGGAAGACCTTTGGCTTTCTGACGATTGCTCTTCCAACAGCAACACGCTGTCTCTGACCACCTGAGAGAGCCTTCGGCTTTCTGTCGAGAAGCTCCTCAATGTCGAGGATCTTTGCCGCCTCGCGGACACGGGCATCAATCTCTTCCTTCGGGAATTTGCGGATCTTGAGTCCGAATGCCATGTTGTCGTAGACGGTCATGTGCGGGTACAGAGCATAGTTCTGGAAGACCATTGCAATGTCTCTGTCTTTCGGCGGGACGTCGTTGACGAGCTTTCCGTCGATGTAGAGTTCTCCACTGGAAATATCTTCCAGTCCGGCGACCATACGAAGGGTGGTTGACTTACCGCATCCTGAAGGACCGACAAGAACAACGAATTCCTTGTCAAGAATCTCAATGTTTACGTCATTGACAGCCTTGACTCCCCCGTCGTAGATCTTGCAGATGTGTTTAAGTAATACTTCTGCCATTGAAACCTCCGAGGTTTTATCTTATTCCCTAGTAGGATACAACGGTTTTGCCGAAACTGTCAAAGAAAAGAATTAGAAAACTCAGAACACAGCAAACTTTTTAACTAAACTTGTTCTAATTTCTGACTTCGACTTGTCTAAGCATGCTATAATACCATATATTACACAGGTACTACGTGTTTCGGACGGAGATTTGAATAATGAGACGGATCCTGATGACAATTACATTGCTTCTCCTGTCACTGGTCTGCCTGTCTGCCGTCGAAACAATCGGAACCATGCAGTTCGACTACGTGTTGAACAAGGTTTCCACAGGAGAGGTCACCAGGGTGTTCTTCGCAACCCCTGACAATCCGACTGTTCCGGTGACCTCGCTTGCCATAGACATGTTCCCTGAGCATACGGAAGATCTCACGGCTTATTCGACGCCGCAGCTTCTTCTGGTACAGGAGAACAATCTCTCACCCACCGACTATTCCAGAAGAGTCGCTCTGACATTCACAAGATTCACAAGTGTCGACGGCGGTGACCCTGCCTTCAGAGGAGACTACGGAGTTGCGCTCTGGAGATTCCAGAATCCGCAGAATCCGGATCTGACTCAGCTGAAAACCCCCAGGGACAAGGGAACAAAATCCGTCAAGTCCTCAAACAACTTTTCCTGGGGTCTTGATAATGCCGGAACAACGGATGGCTCATCGAGGTTGATGTATTATGCCCTCTCGTTCGTTTTCAGCGGCCTGTCTTACATAAGCAATGCCAGCAAAGTCGAGACCATCTCCAATCTGGAATCTTATTCGCCTGGAAGCTACAGCGCGACAATCACCATAGAACTGCAGGGAAACTGAAATGAGAAAGACTTTTATTGTTGTTTCAATTCTAATTTTCTCTTTGGCTCTTTGTTTTGCCGATTCCGAGGACCACGGAACCCAGTCCCTCACTCACCTGGATGTCACTGCTGTCAAGTCAGGTTCTCTATCACCGAACTTCGCCCTGGTTGTCACGGCAACCGTTCCGGAAGCCATAGTCAGCCAGGGACAGTCCATGATTGGAGAAATGGGAACAGTTGAATCATTCGACATCACTCAAACAGTCCAGAAATCCAAGAACCAGAACGAGGTGACTGACGCGCTCTCACTCAAGGTGAAAACCAATTCCAAGAGACCGGTCCTTGTTGACCTCTGGTTCTCCGCGTTCAGAGACACCTCCAGATACAAGGGAGATGAGCAGACGACATTCGACGGACTTCCGACCTATTATCTGCCCGTCAAATGGACGGCAAAGTCAATCGACCCAGCATTCAAGGCGGCAGATGAGCCTTATGAGAATGCTGATTACGAGTACATGCTGAAGCTGAAGATCAATGACAAGCAGATGGAGACAAAAAACGACCAGGTTGCTCTGACTTCCAACAATGAAGCCGGGCAGACCATGCATCTGGTCTACACTCCCATTGCACAGGGAGGTTCGGTCAATGAGCCGGGTATCCCGGACAGCGCAGCACCGACCCTTCCCGGAATGGATACGGATCTTCGTCCGCTTACACTGATAGAAAGAACCGTCGACTTCACTCTGAATCTGCCAAGCAACAATGAATTCAACCTGATCCCTGCCAATACGAATTACACGTGTACGGTCAGGGTCTCCGTACTGGGGGAATGACGTGAGAAAGCTTGTTCTTATCCTTGCATTAATCATAATCTCCTTCACTGTGTGGGCAGATGAGGTGGAACCACGACTGAACGTCTCCGCAACCACCGCACTGGATGTGAGCACATTCATGGGTGATGTTGCAAACGTCTCCATCATTCCGGAGGGAATGCCCTTTGATGTCATGAGCTCCGATGTCTGGTGGAAGACGGGAAACATCGACGACTACGTAGGAAGAAAGATCGCCACCTGGTCTCTCAGGACCAATTCAACAAACAAGCAGCTTAGTATAACCGCAACCCCACTTACCAACGGAGAAGAGATAATCAACTACCGTCTTTCATTCGGTGTGTACTTCTACGACACCGAAAGCAGAAGATATGTTGAAGACAAGATACATGTCTACAGCAACGATATCGACAACAAGATGGTGTCAAACCTTGCGCTGACCAATCTGCCGGAGATGGCATCCTCCAGTCAGCCGGTGAGAATCCTTCTTGTCAGTAACACCGAAAACGGAGAGATAACACCTTACACAAACGCGGACAGAATCGGTTGGGAGCCAGGAAACTATTCTGCAAATGTCACCATTGCCATCACGGGGGGAACATGAAAAAAGCTATAATCATCACAATTGCAATGCTGTTTCTCTCAAGTCTGGCGGTATGGGCTGCCGATACGACCACGTACATCAGACTGTATGAAAGCAGCTTCGATGTCGATCTCGCATCGAGGTTTTTCCTTTCCCATCTCGATGACTCGACCTATAATTCGGGCACCAATTCGGAGAATAAAAGAAAAGACGGGTTCTACTATCAGAACCAGGAACTTGGAGTTGTAGGACTGAGCGACACCCAAAACTACGATACAGATCTTGGCGATATCGTCTTCACCATCACACCGGACTCCGGCGAATGGTTCTACAGACTTGCCGGAAGTGATTACAGAAGACCCTATGGAATAGATGTTTTCGGAAGAGCCAGAATCAAAAACAGCACTGTGGAAATCGACAAAGGCAGTCTGCGCCTCGGTTACCAGTCGGATGTTTCCGAGAACCCGACTGCCATTTCGCTTGTCGTTCCTGCCTCGGATGTCAGGCAGTACAGCTTCGTATGGTGGGACTTCTGCCTTGTCTTGGACCCTGAGGTCGATATAATCGAGGACAGAACCCATTTCCGCGAAACAGACTACTTCATCCAGTCTTCGAACAACAGCTATACAACAGACCTCACCATAACCATAAGCATGGTTACAGGCTACGGGACCCCTGAAGAAACCGTAAACAAGAGCGTAAGCTTCCCCATCCACCTAGAAGGATTCTACAAACCGGATGAATTCGACAAGACCCAGGTCACCGCAGCATTCAGCATCTCAAGGATTGCCGATGTACTGCAGCTTGACGGAGCAGGCGGACTTCTGGAAAAGATCAATGCGAACCCGACGGCAGCCAACGACTTCACTACCATCGCAAGCTATTCCCTGAGCTCCTCTGCCATTTCAATCGGAGGAAACAAAACAGACTCCAGAAAGATCAGGATGTTCCTTTCAAGTTCCAACGATGCCACAAAGTCCAACAGCGGACATTTCATTCTGAAGCATGAGAGCAACGACTACATGACAGGAAATTCGGCTACGGGGCTGCTGTTCAAAGCTTCTCTCACATCGGAAAGCATGGGACATGCTCCAAATACCGACCAGAGGACGGTTGTGTTCGACGGAACCGACAAGTTCACACCGAAGGAAAACAACGACTCCGTCTATGTCCTGCCAAGTAACTATCTGGAAATCGATGCAACCGTAACACAGCAGAAGGTCAACTTGTGGTATTCCAGCTGGATTGACACCGGTTCGATAGGTATCTCCCTCACAGGGCAGGTCATCCCGCCTGATGGAACGGAGGCCGTTACTGCGGAAAATTGGAACAACCAGGGCGGATATGAGATCAACGGAGATGCCTCAACCCTGACAAAGGGTGAATACAAGTCCACAATCTACATCCACGTAATCACCTTCTGAAGCGTTTCACAACCAGCGAAAACAGGCCGTGCCTGTTGCAGTAAGCATAGACTCTGTCCACACGGTTCATCTTGAACCTTGCCTCGGCACCCCACTCCGGGTACAGCTTCACAAACTGGATGTACTGGTCAGACACAGCGGCGATGAACGATATGTAGTGAGTCTTGTCCATGGAGTGGTCCACAGTGACATAGTACTCATCCTCAACCTCTTCCAGTCTTATAGTGTGATCATCATCCATCTCCTCGGCTTCCTGCGGTGGCAGCGTTATGCCGCAGCAGCTGATGACAGCCTCCCCTGTTGACTGGATGACATTTCCGCATATGGGACAGATGTAGAATCTGCATTTCCTCATGTCGGAAGACCTGTTTTTATTTCTGATATCTGCACCGGAGAGAAGCTCAATGACCGATATTCCAAGAGCCTTTGCCAGGGGTTCGATCAGGCCGATATCCGGAAACCCTCTTCCTGTTTCCCATTTGCTTATGGCCTTGCTGCTGACGCAAACCTTGTCCGCCAGCTCTTCCTGAGTCATCTTCCTGTTTTCACGGAGCTTCTTTATAAGAGCTCCCGTAATATAGTTATCCATTTCGGTGTTCCTCCCGATCCTGAAGAATAACGGAGGACACGGCGGAACTCAACCTACGTATCGTGGAGTTTCTTGCCATCCTTGCCCTCAGCGGAAGTAGCTCATCACCAACGTCACCAACGTCACCAACGTCACCGACGTCACCGACGTCATCGACGTCATCGTTGTCACCGACGTCACCGTTGTCACCGACGTCACCGTTGTCACCGACGTCATCGTTGTCACCGACGTCACCAATCGTCACCGATTAAGAAAATGAAACCGGCAGGAATGACCTGCCGGCTTGGAATGACAATCAGAATCCGCTATTCCTTCTTCGCCTCTTTCTTTGCATGAACCTTTGCAATGATGATCGGATATGCAAGGGCTGCGATTGAAATCAGGAACAGAATGACAGTCAGAGGTCTCTGGACGAATCCGACAGGACCTGTGACCATGAGGGTCTGGACGTAGTTCGTCTCGATCAGCTTTCCAAGGACAAGTCCGAGTACAAGCGGTGATGACGGATAGTCGAACTTCTTGAACATCCATCCGATGAGACCGAAGACAAGACATGTTCCGACGTCGAACATCGACTTCTTGATGGCATAGCTTCCGAGGATTGCGAAAGCGAAGATCAGAGGATAGAGGATGGTCTTCTTGATGTAACCTACTCTGACCCAGAGTCTTGCTCCGAATGTTCCGGCAAGAAGCATGAACAGGTTGGCTACGAACATCGATGCAAAAAGACCGTAGACCAGCTCCGGCTGCTCGGTAAAGAGCTTCGGTCCCGGATTCAGGTTGTGGATCATCAGAGCTGAAAGCAGGACGGCTGCAGTTGAGGATCCGGGAATACCCAGTGTGAGAAGAGGAACCATGGCTCCTCCGACGGAACCTGAGTTGGAAGCCTCTGCTGCGGCAACTCCGGCAGGTGCACCGTGGCCGAACTCTCCGGGGTTCTTGCTGACACGCTTCTCGACGTCATATGCAAGGAAGGATGCGATTGTTCCGCCGGCGCCCGGGAAGATTCCGATAAGACATCCGACAAGACCTGCACGGGCGATGGAGCCCTTGATCTTCCAGTAGTAGCTGGGCTTGGGAAGCTTGTAGTCAACCTTCTCGCGCTCGATCTTCTTCTTTGCATCGAAGTGCTCCAGGTTGTTGAGGACCTCTCCCAGGGCGAACAGACCGATGAGAACGGGAACCATCTCGAATCCGTCGAAAAGCTTTGTAACACCGAATGTGAAGCGTTTGATACCGAAAGTCGGATCAAGGCCCATTGTGTTGAGAAGAAGTCCGAACAGACAGGTGACAAGGGCTTTCTGCCAGTGCTTTCCGCCGAGGGTTGCAACTGTGGTCAGTCCCATGATGCAGAGTGCGAAGTACTCGGACGGCCAGAACTTCAAAGCGGCCTTGGAGAGCGGGACGGAGAAGAAAATCAGGACGATGGCTCCGATCAGACCTCCGAAAACTGAAGCCCAAAGGGAGATTCCCATGGCTTCTCCGGCTCTTCCTGCCTTGAGCATCGGGTATCCGTCAAAGGCCGTGACCGTTGCGGACGGGGTTCCCGGTGTGTTGATGGCAACTGCGGTGATGGATCCGCCGTAGTTGGCTCCGATGTAGATTCCCATCAGCATGACCATGGCTACAACCGGTGAGAGTGAGTATGTAATCGGAAGAAGAAGGGCAACGGCCATGGACGGCGAGATGCCGGGGATTGCTCCTCCGAGGATTCCGACACACATTCCGATGAAAATGAATATCAATGACTGGACATTGGCTATTGTTCCGAAGCCGAGTCCAAGGTTTCTGAAAATCTCTGACATATGCGGCCTCCTTACTTGATCAGCCAGCTGAACAGCGTCCCAAACGGAAGCTTGATGAACAGCAGCTTGTAGAACACGAAATAAGTGAACAGACACCAGATGACCGGTACAAGGATGAGCTGGAGTTTATTGCGCTCCTCCATTGCCACCATCACCACGAAGATGAAGATTGCGCTGGAAAGGTAGTATCCGATGTACTGGAACAGTATGACGCTGAAAATGGAACCGACTCCGACCAGAAGTGCGAAGCCCCACCTGTTGAATTTCTCGTCAGGTTTGTTCTCGCTTTTGATGATTGCGAAGAATGCTCCGATGGAAGCCAGAGTCATCAGAAGCGCCCACAGTCTGGGCATTGTCCTCGGAGTGGCACCGGCTTCGGCAGCCAGCTTGCTGACTCTGAGACTGAATGTAAGCAGATAGAATAGAAGGGTTACGAAATCCATGCCGAAAAGGCACAGGAGCTGAAGACGGACCCTCTTGGTTCTGGGCCAGATTCCGAACAGGAAGAACAGGCCAGTCATGAAGGCCACGAACCCCAGAAGAATCCACCAGTAGCTGAGACCGGTCAGCCATTTGGAAAAATCAGCCATAATGATATCTCTTTAAATTTACAGTAATTTCAAAAGTACCCGGAGGCCTGCTCCGGGTACTTGTCATACAAAACAATCAGCAGATCATCTCTTGTAGTCAGCGCTGATCTGGTCAACACTCTTGAGAACCTCGATTGTGCTGACGACCTCGTTCTCGACTGTCTTGGTGAAAGCCTCGGTCCTGTCTGTGAGAACAGTGAGCTTGTTGCCTGTCATGTAGTCGATCCATTCCTGGTCAGCTGAGACCTTGTCGCAGAGATCCTGGAACCATGCGATCATGCCTGCAGGTGTTCCAGCCTTGACGGCATAACCTCTCCACATGGAGATTTCGTCAAGAGCGGGATTCATTCCGAGCTCCTTGTAGTTGGGAACGTTCTCAAGTCCGGGAACCTTGGTCGGGTTGCCGACGACAAGGGCCTTGACCTCGTACTTCTTGGTGTCGCCGGGGTTACCGACAGAGGCGATTGTCTGTCCGCCGAGAAGGGCTGCGAAGTTCTTCTTTGCGCTCTCGTAGGAGATTGCCTTGTATGTGATTCCCGGAATCGAACCGAAGACCTGGACGGCGTCGATGTACTTTGCACCGTAGTTGGGCTCTGACAGAGTGATGAGGTTTCCTGCCTTGGACCAGTCGATCAGCTCCTGGAAGGTGTTGAACTGGGATGAAGCCGGAACGAGAACGCAGTACGGGTCAGCCATCAGGTTGTAGATGAATGCGAAGCCGTCTACATACTCCTTGCAGTCGAGCTCGGCCTGGATGACGGCATCGAGATAGGTCGGAGCAAGAGCGAAGACTGTGTAGCCGTCTGCTTCCTGGTTCAGAACCCACTCACCTGCGGTCAGTCCGCCGGCACCTGAGTTGTTATCGACAACGAATGTGGCGTTGGTGTACTTTGCTGCGATCTCAACCCACTTTCTGGAGTAGAGGTCCATAGCTCCACCGACTGCAACATGGTTCATGATTGTGATCGGCTGCTTCGGCTCCCAGGCTGTAGCTGCAGGAGCAGCGGCCTCGGATCCACCGTTGGCGAATACAGTTGTCATAGCGACAATCAGTACTGCAAGAATAAGTAAAGCTTTCTTCATGTTATCCCCCTAAGATAGATACCTCATAATTATTACTTCTGGAAGAGGTCAAAAGCAAGACCATGTCTGAGACCTCTGTCGGAAATCGTGAGTCCATCGCATCCCAGCCTGTCGGTGATGACCTTCAGGATACATGCACCTGCCAGAATGACGTCAGCTCTCTTGGGCTGCAGTCCGGGAAGCTCCTTGCGCTGCTCGATTGTCCTCTTGGAATACTCGGCGATCTGCTCGTCGATGTCGGCCTTTGTCAGGCGTGAGCCCTGGATGACGTTCGGATCGTACTTGACCATCTTGTGCTTCACGGCACCCATGCTGGTGACCGTTCCGCCCATTCCGACAAGCTGCTTCGGATTTCCGACAACACCGGCTTCCTCGAATTCCTTGTTGATCTGTGCGATTGTGGCCTTGACCTCATCTGCGGTGACGGGATCGGACTTGAGATAGTTCTCTGTGAGTCTGACTGCACCGAGGTTGACCGAGAATCTCTTAACAAGCTGTGTGCCCTTTCCGAAGATGAACTCAGTGCTTCCTCCGCCTGTATCGAAGACGACAAGGTCTGCATCCTTCTCAAGTGGAAGTCCTGAGAGAATTGCCAGATAGCTGAGTCTTGCCTCTTCCTCACCGGGGATGATCTTGACCTCGACACCACAGGCCTTCTTCACCTTCTCGACGAATTCGGCTGAGTTGCCGGCCTTTCTGAGGGCCATTGTTCCGACACTGACGATCTCGTCTGCTCCGAGCTCCCTGGCCTGCTTTGCGAAGGCTGCGACTGAAGCGACGTTTCTCTCCATTGCCTCGGGGCTGATGAGACCTGTTGCATCGAGGCCCTCGCCCAGACGTGCGATGTCGTTGGTGTCCAGAACTGTCTTGATAGTCTTGTCGGCAGCAAGCTCGCCGACGAAGAACTTGATTGAGTTGGAACCTACATCAATGATGGCTTTTCTGCTCATTTGACCCAAGCCTCCATTCCTACAGCCTCCTTCATGGCCTTGAGGTAGTTGATGTTAGGATATTTCTCGACTCCGAGCTCTTTGACAACTTCCATGACAAGTTTCGGATCAATGTGCTCGACACAGATCGTTCTGTTCGGCTTGCCGTTGAATGTTGTCTCTGCGATCTCGACTGTAGTGTCCTTGACGTTGTAGATCGATCTCTCCTTGTAGACGTTGACAATCTCAAGATCCGGGCACTTGCCTACCAGCTCATCGAGATACTGGTCATAGGTGTACTCATCTCTCTCGAATGTGGGAACAGCAACCTTGAAGAAGTTCTTGAAAAGGTTCTCGATGTCCTCTTTCTTGAGGGGGAATGTGAGCTTCATTGTGGGATACCACTGCTCAAGCTTGTCCTCGTTGACCTGTCTGAGTGACTTGATGTCCATCAGGTCGTCACGGATCTTGCAGTTCTCGTTGCTCTTTCTTGAAAGGATGTACTTCTCAGAGCTCTTCTTGAAAAGAACCTGCTCAAACTTCTTTATTCTCTCTTCACCAACTCCGAATTCTTTTCCGAATGTGCGCCATTCCCAGCGCGGGATAATTTCACCCATGTGATTCCTCCTGAATAGTGTTGTGGACTAGGCCCACTTCGATTTTCATTTTCCAACTGATAGAGCTTAAAAGCAAGTCAAAACGCATAATCCATAACTTTTTTTTATGATTTTGTCATAACTTTGACTAATAATTATGATTTAGACCACTTGTATTGACAAAAATGCAATTTTTACAACAAAGAAAAATCAGTTGCTTGCATATCCTTTTTGATATGCTAGAATCAACATCAGGAGGAAGCCATGACTCTTCACAATCTGCAGGTTTTCATCGCCGTCTGTGAGGAAGGCACAATGACGGATGCGGCCAAGAGACTGCATATGACCCAGCCCGGTGTCAGCAAGATCATTTCCGACATGGAACGCTACTACGAGACCGTGTTCTTCATGCGCAAGAACAGAAGGTTCTACCTCACCGCCGCGGGAAAGCAGTTTCTGGAAGACAGCCGCAAGGTAATACAGGCATTCTCCAGGCTTGAGGGCAACGCACGTCACAACCAAGAGACAAAGACCATCACCATGGGCTGCACATCCGGTTTCGGATTTTCCATGGTCGCAGATGTGGAGTCCGCCTTCCACGAGAAATATCCCCGATGCAGGCTGTTCATGCGCGACAGCTCCTCCAAGACAATCCAGGAGATGGTCATCAAGGGCGAATGCGACCTGGCACTGATCCAGCACTCGTCCTCCGACGAGAGACTCCACCGCGAGGTCATCTGCCGCAACTCGCTGATAGCGGTCAGGGCCCCCAACTACAATCTGAATTCCAATTCAAAGACACTGTCGATCGAAGACCTCGCCGGAGAGAACCTGATCCTGCTTGAAAAGGAAAGGGCAACCAGGACCCTCATAGACAAGGTGGCGATGGAAAGGAACATTGTCCTCGACCCCGTCTGGACAAGCTCCTCCCCTGCAAACGTCAAGGAGCTCGCCGCCAGAGGCGAAGGCGTTGCGATCCTGTTCGAGATCCAGGTGAGAAAGGAACTGACATCCGGAAAGCTCGTCCAGATTCCCATGGAACTGGACATTGAGAACAACTTCTACATCGTCTACAGAAAGGACATCTGGCTCACAGATGAGGAACAGTTTCTTATAAGGCTCTGCAGAGAGTACGCGCCCTGAGTTTCTTATTTATAACTGTGGATTCCCGGGATGAATGTGTTCACACCGATGTAGGTGAAAAGCACGCAGACGAATCCGATCACAGCGAAGATGGCGGCCGATTTTCCCTTGTAGCCGCGTCTGATGCGAAGGTGCAGATAAATCGCATAGATTATCCACGTCACCAGAGACCATGTCTCCTTTGGATCCCATGACCAGTAGCTTCCCCATGCACGTTCGGCCCAGATGGCACCTGTGATGATTGTGAACGACAGGAAAAGCATTCCAAGTGCAACGCTGCGGTACTCGATCAGGTCCAGCTTCTGTTTGTCGGGGATGTGCTGGTCAAGAAAGCCGTGCTCCCTGAGCTTGTCGCGCAGAAGGAATATTATTCCAAGCACGAACGAGACTCCGAACGCTCCGTAGGCGATGATTGCCGTGGAAACATGGAAGCCCAGCCAACCTGATCTGAGGGCGGGCATCAGCTCGCGGACCTCTTTGCTCTGCATTGCGGCATAGCCAATCATCAGGAACACCACCGGCGAGATGAATGCGCCCATCACATAGAACTTGAAGCGCAGAATGAAGATCATGCCCAGAAGGCACAGACCCCATGCGAACGATGTTGCGAACTCGTACTGGTTGGTCAGCGGCAGTCTTCCGGCCCCTATTCCCCTGCAGACTATCGCAACGGTGTGCAGGACAAATCCGAAGGCCTGGAGAGCGAACGCAATCTTGGAAAAGATCTCCTTCTTTGCGGCGATGTAGATGAAATACAGCACCATGGATGCGAAATAGGAAATCATGACAATCGTAAACAGGGTGTTCTCAACTTGAAGCATCTTCTTCCTTCCTTTTAGGTGGCTTCACATAGAAGCTGACAATGAGTCCGACAAGTATGACAAGACCTCCGATCAGTGCAAAGCGTGTGAAGGAATCCTTCTTGATCTGGATCAGCGTGTAGCTCTGCGGGTCGGAGAACCGGACGCTGTACTCGTCGATTGTGAGCACCTCGTCCTGCATCAGGACGTTCATGCCGAGAATCTGTCCCCTGAAGTAGACAGAATACAGGTATGCCGGATTGTTGATGTTTCCCGAAAGCGATGACGGTCCCTTTCCGGGGACCATGACGTAATCGGGATAGAATGCGTTGAAATAGACCACAAGATCCGGCTTGTCGGCAACCACAAGATAGTCTCCGGCACAGACGGTGTCCTTCTGGAGGTCAGTCCCGTCCTTCTGGATGCTCACGTCAGCAGCCCAGCCTGTCGAGTTCTGGTAGAAACGGTAGCCGTACAGGTCGGCAGGGTTGTTCACGCTGACCTTGGCCTTCCTGCCTTCGGAACTTGAGGCAAGGTCATAGACGGTTATCTCTGATGTGTACTGCTCGACCGTGTCGTCCTGACGGAGGTCTATTCTGAAATCGTCTATGGTCATCACAAGACCGGTATCCCCTATCGCCATGCTCTGTCCGGGGACCCCGTATGCAGCATACTCCTTGTATGTGATCTGTCCGAGGCTGTAGCCCAGAATCAGAAGCAGGACCCCCACATGGGTTATCCATGCTCCCCAGTACCCCAGACGCTCTCTGAACGAGGTTCCGCCTTTTGTTTTTCTGATGATGGCCGGCAGTCTGAGCACGTTGCACAGAAGCAGGTTAAGGCAGAGAAAGCCGCTGATCAGGATGAAGTACCAGCTGTGGAAAACATCGTCCAGATGCAGGGCCAGAATCAGAGCCGCAGTGCGCTCGCTGTAGCGGGCTGTGTACCAGGCATAGGTCTGGTTCTGCGTCACGAAGCTTCCGACGCAGCATACCGCTGCGAGTACACCCAGCAGAATCACTGCGAACTTCATTGAGGAGATGAATTTGAAAAACCCCTTCCTGACCGTCATTTGGTTTCTCAGCTGAGAAGAGCCATTGCTTCCGCTATGCGGGCGTCGGCAACATCAAGGCAGTGTGTGGAAAGCTCCGAATTGTGGGCACCTTCCGAATTCTCGACATAGCAGAAGTCGAAGAACCACTGGGCCTCACGGTGGAGTTTGCGAATCTGGTCAAGCTCGGCCTCGGTCTTCTTTCCTCCCGATACGGCATCCGTAAGGGTGTCCTTGAGCTTCGAGAGCTTGTTTCCGACCTCGGTTTCCCTGTCCGTGACGCGGGCCTGGATGCGGCGTACCATGCTGACCATGTCGGTGTCGCCGTGGCACTGCACACATGTGGAAAGCAGGGTCTTGTTGTTCAGAGGGCTCTCGAGATAGTGGCTGTGATAGACGGTTCCGTCATCGGCCATCTCAATTGCCATGTGGCAGTCGGCGCAGTTCAGAAGCTTGCCGTGCTTGCCCAGAAGATAGGTCTCCATCTCGGGATGCTGGGCCTTCAGCTGTTTTGTTCCGGTTCCGGGCTGGATCCAGTCATAGAAACCCACAGAGCCGTCTGGCATGACCATGTTGTCGTAGAATGCAAGGATTGCCTCAGGAGTCATGGTGTCTATGCTGGAATAGGGCATCATCGTCTCCTTGTCGGTCGGAGTGAAATAATACTCTATGTGACACTGTCCGCATGAAAGCGTCGATTTGTCGATGGTGGCCATGTTGCTGCCCAGTGCCTTCTGGACATAGGAGTGCGTGATGACGATCTCTCCGTTGTTCTTCGCACTGTTGCCGTGGCAGTTGTAGCAGCTGATGTTCTTGTCCATCTTGGCATAGACCTCGTTGAAGTCCATGGTGTAGACACCGACACCCAGCTCGTTGACCAGTTGCGTGAAGTTCGGGGTCTTGCATGTCAGACAGTTTGCAAGGGCGTGCGGACGGGCTGTTGCGGCAACATCCGCAAGAGTATACTCATGACCTCTCGCACTTCCGTATTCCTTGGCGAATCCGAATCCCTGATAGATGTTCACAAGGTACGGATCCTGCTCCAGATAATCGGTGATGTAGCTGTTCTGGTCGTTGGCATGCATCGTCGCAGACACGTACGGGAATGACGGCTCATATGTGATGTCTTCCCTTGTGAGCGGACCCAGGGCTCCCCTGTTCTTTATATGATACATGATCTGGGGGCCGAAGATTCCTCCGACGGTGGCTATTGCCACAACGATTATGACGATGGCGATTATCAGCTTGATTGTTTTCTTACTCTCCATCATCGACCTCCTCCCTGACTGGTTTTACGGCCGGCGGGGTGATTACCTTCACAGGGCACTTCTCGGCACATTTGCCGCACTGGGTGCACTTAGAGTAATCGATGCTGGCAAGGAAGTTCTCCACATGGATGGCATCGAACTCGCACTGGCGTGTGCAGAGCATGCAGCCGATACATCCGGCAGAGCAGACTTTCTTGACCATCGGGCCCTTGTCTTTGTTCGAACACTGGACAGAGACGGTATTGCCAACAAAGACGAGGTCAATAAGGCCTCTGGGACAAGCCTTGGCACACAGTCCGCATCCGACGCACTTGTTGCGCTCGACAATGGCGACACCGTTTCTGATGCGGATCGCATCCTGCGGACATACTGTGGCGCAGGAACCGAATCCGAGACATCCGTATTCACAGTCGGTGACGTTTATTCCGCTAAGGACGGCACTGCGGCAGTCCCTGACTCCGATATAGTTGGCCTGATTGTGTGTGACGTCGCAGGAGCCTTTACAGCGTACGAACGCGACTTTCTTCTCCTGAAGAGCGGCATCAACACCCATTACGGCGGCTATCTTGTCTGCAATCGGCTGACCTCCGACGGGACATCCGCTGGCAGGTGCCTCTCCGGCGGCAATGGCAGCGGCCATTGCATCGCATCCGGCATAGCCGCAAGCTCCGCAGTTGTTGCCCGGCAGACATTCGCGGACGGCACTCTCACGGGGATCCACATCGACATGGAACTTCTTTCCCGTGTAAACAAGTGCGATTCCCACAATCACTCCCACGAGGGTTATGACGGCAGTTGTGATAATTACAGTACTCATTTCAACCCCCTCAGAAGCTAAGTCCGCCGAAGCCCATGAAGGCTATGGACATAAGTGCGGCAGAGATGAGGACAATCGGTGCCCCGCGCAGCGGAGCGGGAAGATCCTCTTCCCTGATCCTGACACGGACGCTTGCCAGCAGCACGATTGCAATCGTGAAACCGACGGCGGTTCCGAATCCGGAAAGAACACATTCGATGAAATTGTAGCCGTTCTGGACGTTGGTGAGAGCGACACCGAGAACAGCGCAGTTTGTCGTGATCAGCGGAAGGAAGATACCCAGCGACTTGTAGATCGCAGGAGATGTCTTCTTGAGGAACATCTCGACGATCTGGACCAGAGCCGCAATGACCAGGATGAAGACGATGGTCTTCATGAAGTCTATTCCGAACGGCTTGAGCACGAAATCATAGAGAAGACTTGCAACCGCAGATGCGATGGTGATGACGAAAATGACCGCCATGCCCAGCGAGGCCGAAGCCTTCATCTGCTTGGAGACTCCCAGGAATGAACAGATTCCGAGGAACTGGTTGAGGACGACGTTGTTGATGAGCGCTCCGCTCACGATGATGAGAATCAGACTCTTCATTTCGTCACCTCCTCTGCCTTGGGACAGCTTGATGCGCAACTTGCGCAGCAGCCGTCACAGCCTTCGACCAGCTTCTTCTGTCTTGTCTTGATGCCTATGGCGTTCATTATGATTATGAAAAGCGCTATGACAAGGAATGCTCCGGGCGGCTGGACGAAGATGCCCATGGGCTCGACGCTCTCCGGCAGGATCCTGACACCGAATGCGGATCCGTTGCCAAGGATCTCTCTGACGAGACCGGCAAGTGTCAGGGCCACGGTGAATCCAAGACCCATTCCCAAACCGTCCATGACGGAAAGAAGCGGAGTGTTCTTGTTGGCATAGGCCTCGGCACGTCCGAGGATGATGCAGTTGACGACAATCAGAGGGATGTAGATTCCCAGTGCGTCGTAGACCGATGGCAGGTATGCCTCGATCAGAAGCTCTGTGACCGTGACCAGAGAGGCTACGATCACGATGTAGGACGGAAGTCTGATCTCATCCGGAATGGCTTTGCGGAGAAGCGAGATGACCAGGTTGGAGAGAATCAGGACAGCCGTGGTGCTCAGTCCCATTCCGATACCGTTCATGGCACGGGTGGAGACTGCCAGCGTGGGACACATTCCCAGCATGAGCACCAGTGTGGGGTTTTCCTTTATGAGGCCGTTGTAAAGCCTTTCAACATATTTGTTCATTACTGCACCCCCTTTGCGTTCTGGAAGAAGTCCAAGGCGGCGTTCACCGCATTTACAATGGCCTTCGAGGTCACTGTGGCACCGGAAATGCATTCGATTCCGTTTGCCGTCTCCTGTGCGCTTCCGGTCAGGAGCTTGAAGCTCTTCACGGACCTGTTGGAGAACTGGTCGACGAATGATGCATCGGCTGCGAGCATTCCCTTACCCGGAGTCTCATGCAGCTCTGTGAAGGAGATGCGGTTGACGCTTCCGTCCGTCGAGATTCCGACGGAAACGGTGATGTTGCCGTCGTAGCCTTCCGACGATGTGGCGGAGATCGCATAGCCTACGGTCTTTCCGTTGGCATCCATTCCGATCACAGCCTCGTTGATCATCACTCTGCCGAAGCCCGATCCGTAGATCTGGCCGTAGATGTCCGGAGCCTGGACGGCTCTGAAGCTCTCGGCTGTCGGGACGACCGCCTGATATGACTGCCAGGCCGCCCTCTCCTTCTGCTCCTTGATGGTATCCTCTGTCATCTTGTAGACACCGCCAAGAGCGAAGCCAGCAAGCAACGTGATGAGGGCGATGACGATGATGGACTTGGAAATGCGCTGTGACAGCGGCTTTCTTGCAGTTTCGCCTCTCTGGATGGCAATGGCCTTCTTGCGATATGCGAACGGCTTGGGAAGGATGTACATGTCGATCAGCGGAGTGAAGAGGTTTCCCATGAGGATGGAGTAGCTGAACGAGTCGGCCGATGAGCCGAAGACTCTGAACAGACCTCCCAGGACTCCGATGATCAGTCCGTAAATCAGCTGTCCGAGCTTGCTGACAGGTGATGTGACGTAGTCGGTTGCCATGAAGAAGGCACCCATGACCACGCCGCCTCCGCAGATATTAGCAGCAAGGAAGACAGGATCGAAGCCCTGGCCTCCGAACAGTGCGATGAACAGTGTGAAACCGCCCAGGACGGAGAAACAGATCTCGCCGTGGATGATGTCGAATGCCCACAGGATAAGTCCGCCCAGCAGAAGGGCAGCAATGGAGCTTCCTATTACTGCGTTGGAGGTTCCAAGGAACATCGATGTGACGTTGACGGCCCTTCCAGCGAGGAGCTCGGCCATCGGGGTCGGTGACGAGACCATGTCGACCTTGAACACCGTCATCGAGTTGCTGAATGAAATCAGAAGGAAACATCGTCCGGCAAGGGCCGGGTTGAGGAAGTTCTTTCCAAGGCCTCCGAAGCAGCACTTGACCACAAGAATTGCGAAAACAGATCCGATGATCGGGCCGTACAGCGGAGTGTCCGGGGAGAGCGACAGGGCCAGAAGAAGGCCTGTGACGGCAGCACTGCCGTCTTTATAGCTCTTTCCTTTGTGGCAGAGGGTATCGAAAAGGAACTCGGTTCCCACCGCCGCGACAATGGAGGCCACAATGATCAGGAATGCATGCAGTCCGTGAACGACCACACCCACGATGGTTGCGGGCATGAGCGACATGAACACGATTCCCATTATGTAAGGAGTGGTCCACCTGTCCCTGACGTGGGGGCCGGAGGAAATGTTAATAGCTGTGTTCATTTGTTACCTCCTGCCTTCGCACGCTTGAGGGCCATTATCTCGGCCTTTGTATGTTTGAATATCTGTGTCAGCGGTCTCTTTGCGGGACACACGTAGGTGCATGAACCACATGAGATGCACTCAAGTCCGTAGAGCTTGTTCTCATAACGCTCGAGGTCGCCCACATGGACTGCATCGGCCATCAGCTGCGGCAGAAGTCCCTGAGGACAGACCGTGGTGCAGCGTCCGCAGTGCAGGCAGTTGGTCATCTGGGCCTCGGAAGCCTCCACCTCGTCCTGTGTGAGAAGTGTCACGGCGTTTGTGGTCTTGACCACGGGAACACTCAGCGAGCTCATTGCAAAGCCCATCATGGGTCCTCCGGCCAGAACCTTCTTCAGTGTGACGCCGTCCTTGATGCCTCCGCATGCCTCGACAAGCTCTGAAACCATCGTGCCGTTGCGCACTATGAAGTTGGACGGTCTCTCAACCGCATCTCCGGTGATTGTCAGAACATGTGTGTACAGCGGCTCGTTGTAGACAACGGCACGGCCTACGGCATAGATGGTTCCCACATTGTCCACGATGCAACCGACATCGGCAGGCAGTTTGGATACGGGGAAATCGACCCCGGCCACCACCTGGATCAGGCTGCGCTCGCCGCCCTGCGGGTACTTTGTCTTCAGCGGAAGGATGATGATCCTGTTCGCGACATGACGCTTTTCGGCGGCTTCTTTCATCGCGGCAATGGCCTCGGGCTTGTTGTTCTCGATGGCCACCACGCCCTGTGCGTTGGGGAAGAGCTTGAGAATGATCTCAAGACCTTCGAGGATTCCCTCGGCCTCGGTACGCATGAGCTGGTCGTTGCATGTGATGTAGGGCTCGCACTCGGCTCCGTTGGCGATGATGTAACGGATGGACGACGGATTCTTCGGGGCCAGTTTCACATGTGTCGGAAAACCTGCTCCTCCAAGTCCGATGATTCCCGCGTTCTTCACGCGTGCGATTATCTGGTCGTTGGAGAGAAGATTGACATCCTCCCTCACGCCTATTCCCTCTGCTTTTGTATAAAGCCCGTCGTTTTCAATGACTATGCAGTCCAGGGATGCTCCGGAGATGGTGCGGCGCTTCTCGATGGCCTTCACCTTTCCCGAGCAAGATGAAGCGACGTTGGATGAAATGAATCCGTCCGCCTCTGCAATTATCTGACCGACAAGGACCTCATCGTCCTTCTTTACCGTCGGTTTGGCCGGTTTTCCAATGCCCTGACCCAAAGGCAGGACTATCTCCCCTCTGGCATCATAACGCTGCAATGGAACCTGTCGGCTTAATTCCTTGTGGCCTTTCGGATGTACTCCTCCGCGAAAGGTTGTCTCCATTCCTACTGACTCCTTCTGTTTGTTTTGGTGATTCCTTTCAAAAAGAAAACACCATTTTATATATTAGCAGTACACATGTAAAAAGAGAAGACTTATATTCATGTAGAAGGACAACATTCGACCGATATCTTGCGCTTTGAAGCCAAAAGAGCTAGTGTCTAACCATGTCAGAGAAAAAAGTGGAAAACACATCCGGAAGCAAAAAGACAGTTGTAATCCAGGCAATCAAGTTCGTCCTTTTCAGCGCCAGCGCCGGCATGATCCAAGCCGCCGTCTTCGCCCTTCTTCATGATGTCGTCCGGGCATTCAACCAGAGCTACTGGCCCTGTTACCTCATTGCACTGGTCTGCTCCGTAGTGTGGAACTTCACCCTGAACCGCAACTTCACATTCCGCAGTGCCGCCAACGTCCCGGTAGCAATGACCAAGATCGCAATCTACTACTGCATATTCACTCCCCTTTCAACCCTCTGGGGCGATGCCCTCGAGAAGCTGGGATGGAATGCCTATGTGATCCTGATTCTGACCATGTTCGTCAACCTTGTGACCGAGTTCTGCGTCTACAAATTCATCGTCTTCCGCAACAGCGAGAACACCAGGAAATAGTTTGCGTTGTTTAGTATAATTGCCCTCGTTTAAATGGACACTTTTCAGTAGTTTCGTTATATTGAGGGCATGAAAGACATCTGCCTTCTGAGCGATTCATTTCCGCCAATCATCGACGGAGTCGCATCAGCAGTATCCAACTACGCAAGGGTAATACACAGCAAGGGTGTGGGCGTAAGCGTCCTTGCCCCGGAACACCCGTTGGCAGATGACTCGGTATTCGACTATCCGGTAATCAGATATCCCGGCATGGATATGTCGGACAAGATCGGCTATGTAGTCGGAAACCCATTCTCCTATGCCACGCTCAGACTGATGAACACAATGGACATCGGGCTGCTTCACACACACTGCCCCACGGTCTCCAACATTATGGCAATGGAGCTCAGAGCCACATTGGATGTCCCGATTGTCATGACATACCACACGAAATACGACATAGAGATAAAGAAAGCCATCCGCAGCAAGCTGTTCTCCTCGATGGCAATGAAAGTCCTGATAGAAAGCGTCACATCATGCGACGAGCTGTGGGTGGTCAGCAAGGGAGCCGGAGAGAGCCTGAGGAGCCTGGGCTACAGAGGCGACTACATTGTCATGGAAAACGGCGTGGATATGAAGCGTCACAGGGCAAAAGCCTCCCTTGTCAAGAAAACAACCGCCGGCTACGACCTTCCCGAGGGTGTCCCCCTCTTCCTGTTCGTCGGAAGGATCCAGTGGTACAAGGGCCTGAAAATCATCCTGGATGCACTCAAGGAGCTCAAGTACTGCGGATACGACTTCCGAATGGTTTTTGTCGGCGGCAGTCCGGAAGAGGATGAGATAAAGGCATATGCGGAGAAAGCCGGCCTGAACGACAAGTGCTTCTTCACCGGCCCCATCCACGATAGGGAGACAATCGCCGCCTGGTACACACGGGCCGACCTTTTCCTGTTTCCCTCAACATTTGATACAAACGGTCTTGTTGTCCGCGAAGCCGCTGCCTGTTCCCTGGGATCCGTCCTTGTGAAGGACAGCTGCGCCAGCGAAGGCATCACCGACGGAGTCGACGGCCTTCTTATCGAAGAGAACGCCCAGTCCCTGGCCGAATGCCTCGCACATGCCATCAAGCATCCCGAAATGATGAAGACCATCGGCATAAACGCCTCGAACAACATCTACCTCTCCTGGGACGATGCCATCGTCCGTGCCATCGACCGCTATGGAATTGTCATGGACAACTACAAGCGCGGAATGTACCGCAAACACAACAGACCTCTCGAAGGCTTCCTCGCCTTCTACGCCAAAATGCTGGGCATTGTCGGATTATGATCTGAAGCGCATGTCGGACAATTCAATTGACACTGCCTGCAGTTTTGTTTATATTTCCTTCTGTTGCAGAGCAACAAGCCCAGATGGCGGAATTGGTAGACGCGCTAGGTTCAGGTCCTAGTTCTCGCAAGGGTGTGTGGGTTCGAGTCCCGTTCTGGGCAGCAGTAAAAAACCTTTTCAATACAAGAAATTGTCTTGAGAAGGTTTTTTCTTTTTTGGGCTCTCGCATTAAAATGGAACGTTGAGCAATGCCGTCAGCAAACCTTGCCATCGATAATAACCATTTCCGTTTTTCTGGATGCAGGATCTTGCCTTTGATTCTTGGTCTTTGCATCCATTCTCGTTGTTCTGTAAGACAATATGAAGTGACCTCCTGGTATGCAACAACGTGAGTTCGGTTGCATACTTAGGAAAGAATAAACACTTAGCATGGCAACCTTAGCACATGCAATCGGAGGTCACTATGGAAAGAATAG
>Ga0256405_10000420_pt1 | contig 139685 bp, 106 predicted proteins | sample RumenRJG_02DNA_FD_189096 | JGI IMG/M metagenome (GOLD analysis project Ga0256405, IMG submission 189096) | Bovine rumen microbial communities from Lethbridge, Alberta, Canada - RJG_02 | ecosystem: Host-associated > Mammals > Digestive system > Stomach > Rumen | place: Canada: Alberta...
TAAAGGTTGTACATACGATGGTTTGGACTTAATGTTTTGAACACCACTAAGTTACTAAAAATCAGCGATATGTGCAACTTTTTACTCATATTTATCAACTTAAATTAATTCCGCCAACGGGTTAATATATATGTTTTTTAAAAATTCCTTCGGTTGTATGTCTTTTCCTCAATATGCTGTGATTACTTGCTCATCAGGCGCTGCAGCCACTCGGGCACCGGACTGGGCGGCAGGGGAGTGACGCCCTCGGCATTGGGCGTAGACGAGAGCGAGTTCATGCCGCCGTGAGGCACATTGCGGTGGCAGTCCCAGCAGGCTTTTCCCTCGTCGCGCTTGGTCTTCATGTATCCCATGCGACCGGTCTTGACGAATTCCTGGTTGAGCTGTGTGTGGCAGCGGATGCAGTTGTCCATGATGACCTGCGCACTCATGTCTTCGGCCATGATGGCCTGCCGCTCGGAATGCGTAACGAAGTAAGCCACATGCTTCATGCCGTCCATAGCCTTGAAACCATATTTCATGGCCAGGTTCTGGTGAGGCACGTGGCAGTCGTTGCAGGTGGCGTCGCGACCATGAGAGGAGTGCGACCATGAGGCATAGTAGGGAGTCATGATATGACAGTTCACGCAAGCTGACGGGTCGTCGGCAATGTAAGTATGCGCGCGCAGCAGATAAAGGAATAGGGCTCCCAGTCCTATCACGATACCGGCGCATACAATCAGAAAGACCTTCTGCTTGTACGAGAACATGTTTTTTATGTCTTGTAACGCTTTCATCTGTTTTGCTTTCGGTTTTTAGTTACCAGATTCTGTGTTTTTAATGTATACGCTTGCAAAAATACCCATTAATGTGGATATTATAAGGTAACAAATGTTATCCGTTTGTATAATTAATGTTAAAACAGGGCTTTTATCTGTGTTTTTCCTTACATTTGCATGAAAAGTATATACCTATGGATATTGATACATTGAACGGACTGAAGAGGTGTCCGTTGTTTCAAGGCTTTACCGCTGAGGATATCATGAGTCTGATGCATGCCGTGAGATATCGTGTGGTACGTTATGCCAAGGGCGAGATATTTGCCATAGCCGGCGACCCCTGCCTTCATATTGATATAGTGGTGAAGGGCGAGATGATAGCCAAAGTGGCCAGTCCCTTTGGCCATTCGGTGCGCATGAGTCTTCACCATTCGGGCAATATGCTGGCGCCTGCGTTCCTCTATGCCAAGAACAATGTTTATCCGGTAACCGTTGAAGCCTCGACCGAGGCCTATGTGTTTCGTCTGATGCCCGATGACCTGGAGAATCTTTTCAGCGTGGAGCCTCGGTTGTACCTGAATTTTATCAAGGTGATTTCCAACATCGTCGCACATCTTACGAAGCGTGTGAGTATGCTGTCGATGAGTGTGAAAGAGCGGTTGTGTTTCTATTTGCAAGAGGAAATCGTGCGGCAGGGCACGACCGATTTGATGCTGACCCTCTCGCGACAGGAAATGGCTGAGAGCTTTGGCGTTCAGAAGTATTCCCTGCAGCGTTGTCTGAACGAGCTGAAGCAAGAGGGCATCATCGATTATGATGGAAGGCACATCAAGGTTTTAAAGCCTTCCGGTCTTACATGAATTGGAATTTGAGTCCCAGCGACAGACCGACAATGTCTTTCGGTTTGATGTAATGGTCGACAACCATCGCCCGCACGTATAAGTCGCACGTGCTCAGTTCGTAAAACGCTGTGATGCTCTTGGCCGTTTTGCGCTTTTTGTCGGGTATCATCCATGTCACCCGTTGCCCCAGGAACACATTGATACGGGCTTTGGTGGAAAGGAAGTCATAGTAGCTGTCGGGGTAGCGGCTGGGCTGGTGTCCCCAGAACTCATGTCCGAAGACGGTGTTCAGATAAGCACCTGTGGTAAGCGGCTCTATGTCCCAGCCTCCTTTCAAGTCTATTTGCCAGGGAATGAATGTCTCTTTGATGGTCATGGTGAGTTTGGCGCGAGTGCTCTCGTGCTTGGGAATGAGGCCGAAGAGCACGTGGGTCTCCCATTGGTTGCGCTTGCCGTAGTCCCATCCCAGTCCCATCGACACCTTGCCCATGTTGCCGGCATTCTGGATGATGAACTGCGTAGGAATGAGGGCGTCCCAACGCTGGTGATACTTCGCAACTCTCTTGTCATAGTGCGATGGCGACACGACAGAACTTTCGGCCTGTATCTCCTCCGCTGACATGCGCGTGAAGCAAATGAGAAGTATCAGACTAAACATGCACCACCTCATAGCTGTAGCCCTCCTTGGTAATAGTGAAAATGTGGTAGTTGCGATGCTCAGCACAGTCGATGCCGTAGAACATCAGACCGTCGCCGTAGAGATTGTCGGCCTGTATGCTATGGTCGTGAGCACTGATGCAGAACATGATGCCGGGAAACAAATGCAGGTAACGCTGGAATGCCTTGGCCACATTGTTGTTGAACTGGTCGCTGTAGGGCCTGGCATGCATGACGACGATGGTTCGGTCGAACGACGCAGAGTCTGCCGTGACAGCCGTTTCCATGAAATCGAAATTGGGCACGGCGGCCAGGTAGTCGTATTCTGTGGCATTGGTGTTGAGGCATACGAACTTGATGCGGTTGGCGATGAAGCAGAAGTCTGTTCGGCCGAAAATAGTCGTGTAGCTCTGATCGCCTGTACCCAGAAAGTCGTGGTTGCCGATGATGGCCACATAGGGCTTGTTGAGCTTGCCAAGCAAGTCGCGCACCCATTCGAACTCTTTGTGGGTGCCCGTGTCGGTAAGGTCACCACCGTGAATCACAAAGTCGATAGCTGGCTGGTGGTTGATGTCGTTGATGATGTCGCGAGTGTCGCTGTACCATCCGTGGGTATCGCTCATTACTGCGATGCGCAGCGTGTCTTTCTGTGCACATAGCCTTTCAATCTCAGCGATATGATGCGCATTGATGTCCTTCTCACCCTTATAGTCGACGTCGTAGGGATGCGTGTCGAATGATGGGGTGCAGGCCGTCAGCAACAGTATGAAGATAATCAGCAATTTATACATAAACCACCTTGAAAAGACGGTGCAAAAGTAAGCATTTTATTTTTATTCGAAAAGCGAGAGACTGTTTTTCTTCGTTGTTTTTTCGCAAACAGAACGTCATTTGTTCCATTTAGAGGTGTCTAACACACATTTCTTCAAGATTTATTCATTAAAATTCTAAAAATAGAGCGTTGGTGGTGTGCAGTATGAAAAAAAATTCTTACCTTTGCAATGCTTATCTTTCTGATATTGCATAAATAGCGAATAAATAAAAGAAACAATAGTCAAAATATGTTTGAAAATCTTAGTGACAGACTAGAACGATCGTTTAAAATCCTGAAGGGTGAGGGAAAAATCACCGAGATCAATGTTGCCGAAACATTGAAAGATGTGCGCCGTGCGTTGCTTGATGCCGACGTCAACTACAAGGTAGCTAAGACTTTCACCGACACGGTGAAGCAGAAGGCGATGGGCATGAATGTGCTCAATGCCGTGAAGCCTGGTCAGCTGATGGTGAAATTGGTGCACGATGAGCTGGCAGAACTGATGGGAGGAGAGTCGGTAGGGCTGAACCTGAAGTCGAAACCCGCCATCATCCTCATGTCGGGACTGCAAGGTTCGGGTAAGACCACCTTCAGCGGTAAGTTGGCTAATATGTTGAAGCAGAAGCAGCACAAGCGTCCACTGCTGGTAGCCTGCGACGTCTATCGTCCAGCAGCCATTCAGCAGTTGAAGGTTGTGGCTGGTCAGATAGCCGTTCCTGTGTATAGCGAGGACGACAACAAGAACGTAGTAGAGATTGCCCATCACGCCATTGCCGAGGCGAAGGCCAAGGGTAACGACGTGGTCATCATCGATACCGCCGGCCGTCTGGCTATCGACGAAGAGATGATGAACGAGATAGAGACCCTGAAGAATGCCGTGCAGCCCGACGAGACCCTCTTCGTGGTTGACTCGATGACGGGTCAGGATGCGGTGAACACAGCCAAGGAGTTCAACGACCGTCTCGATTTCGACGGTGTCGTGCTGACCAAACTAGACGGTGATACCCGTGGTGGTGCAGCCCTCTCCATCCGCTCGGTGGTCACCAAGCCTATCAAGTTCGTAGGTACCGGCGAGAAGATGGAAGCCATCGATGCGTTCCATCCCTCACGTATGGCCGACCGTATTCTGGGCATGGGCGACATCGTCAGTCTTGTGGAGCGTGCCCAAGAGCAGTACGACGAGGAAGAGGCCCGCCGTCTGCAGAAGAAAATACAGAAGAACAAGTTCGACTTTAACGATTTCCTCAATCAGATTAATCAAATCAAGAAGATGGGTAACCTGAAAGACCTCGCCTCGATGATTCCCGGCGTGGGCAAGGCCATCAAGGATATCGATATCGACGATAACGCCTTCAAGGGTATCGAGGCTATCATCCAGAGCATGACACCCAAAGAACGCACGCATCCCGAGATTCTGAATACCAGCCGCCGCCAGCGCATAGCCAAGGGTAGTGGCACGAATATTCAGGAGGTGAACCGACTGATTAAGCAGTTCGACCAGACCCGTAAGATGATGAAGATGGTGACGGGCGGTGGCATGGGCAAGATGGCCGGCATGATGAAGGGAATGCCCAAGATGCCCAAGTTCTAGAGATTCAGAAGCATCAAGGAACCGGCTGACTCCTTTGAGTTTGAGTCTCGTTGTTCGGTTGACTCCTTTGTGTTTGAGTCTCGTTGTTCAAGTGACTCCTTTGTGTTTGAGTTTCGTTGTAAATAAGTAAGAATCATAGTAAACAAATAGAATACATGCAGATAATTGACGGAAAAGCCACATCTACAGCCATCAAGGCTGAAATTGCTGAAGAAGTGAGACAAATCATGGCCGCCGGTGGTAAGCAGCCACATTTGGCCGCTGTGCTTGTTGGCCACGATGGTGGTAGCGAGACTTATGTGAAGAACAAGGTTCTGGCTTGTGAGGCCTGCGGTTTCAAGTCGAGTCTCATCCGCTATGAGGATGATGTCACCGAGGCCGAGTTGCTGGCTTGTGTGGAGCGTCTCAACAACGACGACGATGTAGATGGTTTCATCGTACAGCTGCCGTTGCCCAAGCATATCGACGAGCAGAAAGTCATCGAGGCCATTGACTATCGCAAGGATGTCGACGGATTCCATCCCGTGAATGTGGGGCGCATGGCCATTGGCCTGCCGTGCTTCATCTCTGCCACACCGCTGGGCATCATTACCCTGTTGAAGCGCTACGGCATCGAGACCAGTGGAAAGAAGTGTGTCATACTGGGTCGGAGCAATATCGTGGGTAAGCCCATGGCTCAGCTCATGATGCAGAAGCAGTATGGCGATGCGACAGTCACCGTGTGCCACTCTCGTTCGAAGACGCTGAAAGAGGAGTGCCGCCAGGCCGACATCATCATTGCGGCTATCGGACAGCCCGACTTTGTGACGGCCGACATGGTGAAAGAGGGTGCTGTGATCATCGACGTGGGCACCACCCGTGTGCCCGACGCCTCGCGCAAGAGCGGTTTCCGCCTGAACGGTGACGTGAAGTTTGACGAGGTGGCTCCCAAGTGCTCGTTCATCACACCCGTTCCGGGTGGCGTTGGTCCGATGACCATCTGTTCGCTGATGAAGAACACGCTGGCGGCTGGCAAAAAAGAGTTTTACCGTTGAACGAGCACACCCCATGACAGCACAAGAATACTATGAATTAGGTAACAAATACCGCAAGGAAGGAAATTTTCAACTTGCACTTAACAACTATCAGGCGGCGATAGCTCTCGACCCTGACAGTCCGGCGGTGCAAGCCCGAGAAATGCTTGTTAATATATTTAATTACTATTGTAAAGACATGTATAACCCGTAATCCGATTTGCTTTTGAGCCGGAGAGCAAAGAGTGATTGCAAAAACAAAAACGTTATGGCAAAATTAAAAGGAGCAATTGTCATTGACACAGCCCGATGCAAAGGATGCTCGCTCTGCGTGGTTGCCTGCCCGCAGAAGGTCATTGCTTTGTCTGGCAAAGTTAATGTGCATGGCTATCCCTATGTGGAGGCTGTGAAAATGGAGTCATGCGTAGGCTGCGCATCGTGCGGCATCGTATGCCCTGACGGATGTATTACTGTTTACCGTAAACGAATGGAGGAGTAAGGTTATGGCAGAAGAAAGAGAAGTTGTATTGATGAAAGGCAACGAGGCCATTGCCCGTGCTGCCATCCGTTGTGGCGTTGATGGATACTTTGGTTATCCCATCACTCCACAGAGTGAAGTGATTGAGACGCTTGCCGAGCTGAAGCCCTGGGAGACCACTGGCATGCAGGTGGTACAGGCCGAGAGCGAGCTCGCAAGTATTTATATGGTCTATGGTGCTGCCGGTGCCGGTAAGCGTGCCATGACCTCGTCGTCGAGTCCCGGTGTAGCCCTGATGCAGGAAGGTATTACCTACATGGCAGGTGCAGAGCTTCCCGGCGTGTTTGTCAATGTGCAGCGTGGAGGCCCGGGCCTGGGTACCATCCAGCCTTCACAGGGCGACTATTTCCAGGCTACGCGTGGCGGCGGTAACGGTGACTATCAGGTCATTTGCCTTGCTCCGGCCAGCGTTCAGGAAATGGCTGACTTTGTTGACCTCGCTTTCGAGCTGGCTTTCAAGTATCGCAATCCGGCCATGATTCTCTCCGACGGTGTGATTGGCCAGATGATGGAGAAAGTGGTTCTGCCTCCGTTCAAGCCCCGCCGCAGCGACGAGGAGATTGAGCGCGAGTGCCCGTGGGCATCGACAGGTTTCAACAAGAAATACAAGAAAGAGCGTTCTATCGTCACCTCGCTCGAGCTGAAGCCTGAGGTGATGGAGCAGCGCAACCTGCACCTGCAGAAGAAGTATGCAGAGATTGAGGCCAACGAGGTGCGCTATGAGATGCAGCAGATGGACGATGCTGAGTATATGATTGTGGCATTCGGTTCGGCAGCCCGTATCGCCGAGAAGTCGGTAGAGCTGGCTCGCGAGCAGGGTATCAAGGTGGGACTGTTCCGCCCCATCACCTTGTGGCCGTTCCCCACAAAGGAGATTGCCGCTATGGCAAAGGGAAAGAAGGGCGTGCTGGTAGCAGAGATCAACGCTGGTCAGATGGTACAGGATGTGCGCCTGGCTATCAACGGTGCCGTTCCTGTAGAGCAGTTCGGTCGTCTGGGTGGTATCGTTCCTGATCCCGAAGAGATTGTTGAAGCATTGAAAACTAAATTGATGTAAGGCCATGGAAGAGAACAAAATCATTGCACCAGAGAATCTGGTATATAAGAAGCCGACTTTGTTGAATGACAACAACATGCACTACTGTCCCGGTTGCTCGCATGGTGTGGTTCATAAGTTGATTGCTGAGGTCATCGAAGAGATGGGCCTGACCGAGAAGGCCGTTGGCGTGAGCCCCGTAGGTTGCGCCGTGTTCGCTTACAATTATATCGACATCGACTGGCAGGAGGCTGCCCACGGACGTGCACCCGCAATTGCCACCGGTATCAAGCGCGTATGGCCCGACCGTCTTGTGTTCACCTATCAGGGCGACGGCGACCTGGCCTGCATCGGTACTTGCGAGACCATTCATGCGCTGAACCGTGGCGAGAACATTGTCATCATCTTTGTCAACAATGCTATCTACGGAATGACTGGCGGCCAGATGGCTCCTACCACGCTCATTGGCCAGAAGACCTCTACCTGCCCCTATGGCCGTGACCCCAAACTGCATGGCTATCCCCTGAAGATTGCTGATATTGCTGCAGGACTGGAAGGCACTTGCTACGTCACACGCCAGTCGGTGGAGAGCGTCGGCAGCATCAACAAGGCCAAGAAAGCTATTCGCAAGGCTTTCCAGGCATCGATGGAAGGTAAGGGCTCGTCGCTCGTTGAGTTCGTGTCAACCTGCAACAGCGGTTGGAAACTCTCGCCGGTGAAGGCCTATGAGTGGATGAAGGAGAACATGGTTCCCTTCTATCCCAAAGGAGACCTCAAGGACACTACGAACCTTTAAACCGAAAAAGGTAAAACAGCAAAAAAGTAAAGACAATGAAAAAAGAAATAATTATTTCAGGTTTCGGTGGTCAGGGTGTGCTCTCTATGGGTAAGATTCTGGCTTATTCGGGACTGATGGAAGACAAGGAAGTGACTTGGATGCCCGCTTACGGTCCTGAGCAGCGTGGCGGTACGGCCAATGTCACGGTCATCGTCAGCGACGAGCGCATTTCGTCGCCCATTCTCAGTAAGTATGATGTGGCCATCGTGCTCAACCAGCCTTCACTCGAGAAGTTCGAGCCGAAGCTGAAGCCGGGTGGCATCCTCATCTACGACAGCAACGGCATCATCAATCCTCCCACCCGCACAGACATTGAGATCTACCGTCTGGATGCCATGCAGAAGGCCGTGGAGATGAAGAACGCCAAGATCTTCAATATGATTGTGTTGGGTGCCATGCTGAAGGTTTGTCCTGTAGTGGGCGAGGGCGGTGTAGAGAAAGCTCTTTTCAAGACGCTTCCTGAGCGCCATCATCACCTGATACCATTGAACATGGAAGCCATTAAGGCCGGTAAGGAAATTATCACCAAACAGTAATTCCCAGTTCATCTTCATGATAGAATCCTCGTCTGACAACAGACGGGGATTTTTTTGTGAGTAGACCATCGTGCCTGCGAGAAGGCTTGTGATAGTCAAGGCCATTCCCGAGCAGCTCTCCATGTTTCCCGAGCAGCCTTCCACGTTTCCCGAGTAGCTCTCCACGTTTCCCGAGCAGCCTTCCACATTCCCCGAGTTACCTTCCACGTTTCCCGCGTTACCTTCCGCGTCTCTAATGATGTCAATTTGAATCCTATTCGTCATTCATTCGTTGCTTCTGTGCTTCATTCTGTTGTCGAAGTGTCATTTTGTTGGCAAAACATCCTCTGTTTCAATTTTTTTTTGTATCTTTACGCACAGAAAACAATCACATACCAGTAAACATGAGAAAGATTCTTATTTGTTGTGCGCTGCTGACGGCCCTTGCCGCCCATGCACAGAAGAAACCGCTCGACCACAGTGTCTACGACAGCTGGCAGAGCGTGGCTGCACCCATGGTATCAGCCAATGGTAACTATGTGGCATATCAGGTGAATCCTCAGGAGGGCGACAGCCGCCTGGTCATTCATCCTCGAAAGGGAAAAGACATCGTCGTGGAGCGCGGGGCACAACTGCGCATCACTCCCGATGAGCAGTGGGCTGTTTGCATGATAAAACCATTCTTCAAGGACACGCGGCAGGCCAAAATCAAGAAGCTGAAAGACGATAAAATGCCGAAAGACACGCTGGCTATTATCAAGCTGCCCGCTGGCACGGTGACAAAGATTCCGGCCGTGACTTCGTTTAAGATGGGCACCAAAGCCGCGGGCACTGTGGCCTGGCTCACGTCCGACACTACGTTTATCCCGAAAAAGGAGCGTACCAACAAGGAAGTGGGCAAGCCGTTGTTTATCAGGCATTTGTCATCGGGCGTAACCGACACGTTGCGGCATGTGAGCAGCTACCAATGGGATAAGTACGGACAGCGGCTGGCCTATCTGACCAAAGAGAAGAAAGACAGCATGACCGTAGGCCTCTACGATGTTGCAGCCCGCAAGGCGCAGGTGCTGGGCAGCCGGGAGCGTTTCTATTCGCTTCCCTCGTTCGACGAGGAAGGCAAGCAGCTGCTCTGGCTCGTCGCCAACGACACGCTCTCCTCGGGCAGCAAGCATTGTGAGTTGTATTACATGTCTGTAGACGCCGCCAAACCTGAACGCCTGATGTCGCTCGACGACATGAAAAACCTGCCGAAAGATTGGGGACTGACCGAGAACAGCTCACCTTATTTCAGTCATAACGGTGAGCGTATCTTTGCTGGTGTAGCCAAATATACCGCGCCTAAAGACACCACGCTCGTGCCCTTCGAGACCGCCGGCCTTGACATTTGGAACTGGGATGCGCCCGAACTTCCGCCCATGATGCGCTCTAACCTGCAGAACGATTTGAAGCGCACCTATCTGGCCGTGTTCGACAAGAACCGCCGGCAGCTGATTCCGCTCAGCACTTCGAAATTCGACCGTGTGCGCACCGTCGACCGTGGCGATGCCGATTATGTGTTGTCGACCGATATGACCGAGACCGTGGTAGAGACACAATGGAACATGAATAACGAATCGAAAGTGTCGATTGTCGATTTGGCCACGGGAAATCGAAAACTGGTGACCAAGGGCGTGCTCTCCCGTGTGTCTGTCTCGCCCGAGGGCAAGTATGTGGCATGGTTCGATTTGAAGCGCCAGCAATGGTACGTCTACGATGTGGCAAGTGGTGAAACGCGCGATGTGAGTTCGGCTGCCGGAGTCAACTTCTGGGACGAGGAAGACGACCATCCCATGCTCAAAGAGCCCTATGGAATGGCAGGTTGGAGCCAGGGCGACGATCATCTGTTCCTCTACGACCGCTACGACATCTGGAAAATGCCTGCCAAGGGCGGCAAGCCCGTCTGTCTGACTGCCGGTCAAGGCCGCAAGGCGAAGCTCACCTACCGCTACATCAATACCAAGCACAACGATGGCGCCCGCTATATCGAGCCGCGCGAGGTGATGTTGCTCAGCATCTTCGACAACACCACGAAGATGAATGGCTATGCCACCGTTAGCGCCGCCAAAGCCGCAGCGCCCCGCCAGCTGGCCCTGGGCGGATGGAGCTACGACAGACTGGTGAAGGCCGAGAATGCAAACGTCTTTGCCTACCTGAAAGGTAACTTCGAGCATCCCATGGACATTTACACCACCTCTACAATAGGCTCTAAGGAACAGCGTTTGAGCTTCATCAATCCGCAGCAGAAAGACTACAACTGGGGAACGGCCGAACTCTATCACTGGACTGCCTACGACGGAACCAAGCTCGATGGAATTCTCTATAAACCAGAGGATTTCGACGAGAACAAGAAGTATCCCGTGATGATTTATTTCTATGAGAAACGCTCGGAGTCGCTCTACAGTTATGTGACACCACAGCCCTCGTGGTCGACGGTCAACCTGGCGTTCTACACCAGCCGCGGCTACGTGGTGTTTGTGCCCGATATCGTCTATCCATTGGATGGACTGCCCGGTGAAGCAGCCTACAACTGCATTTGCAGCGGTGCCGAGTCGCTGACGAAGTTCCCGTGGATTGACAAAGACAATATGGCCATTCAGGGACAGTCGTGGGGCGGCTATCAGGTGGCTTATCTCATTGCCCGCACCAACATGTTTAAGGCTGCCGGTGCCGGTGCACCTGTGGCCAACATGACTAGTGCCTATGGAGGCATTCGCTGGGAGAGCGGCATGAGCCGTCAATTCCAGTATGAGCAGTCGCAGAGCCGTGTGGGTAAGTCGCTTTGGGACGGGCTTGACCTCTATCTGAAGAACTCTTGCCTCTTCTCGCTGCCCAATGTGCAGACGCCTGTCCTCATCATGCACAACGATGCCGATGGCGCTGTGCCCTGGTATCAGGGAATAGAGATGTTCATGGGACTGAGACGGTTGCAGAAACCGGCATGGCTGCTGCAATACAACAACGAGGCCCACAACCTGAAGGAGCGACGCAACAGGAAAGACCTCACCATCCGCATGCAGCAGTTCTTCGACCACTATCTGAAGGGAGCGCCCGAGCCTGCTTGGATGAAGTATGGCGTGCCCACTACGCGTAAAGGACAGTATTTCGGACTTGAAAATGCCAGTGAATATGAGGAATAGAAAAAATAATAAAAGACTCATGGCTTCTGTAGTCGGGCGTCGGGGAGTCATGGCCGGTTTGTTGCTGGCCCTCTTGATGGTGGGCATGCCTGCTGATGCCGCCCGCAAGGTTCGTAAGAAGGCAAAGCCGCAAGTAGTTGCGACAGACACGCTGCGGCAAGTGTTTATCTACAGTCCCGATGAGAAGAGCGGACTGCACGCCGCTTGGTTGGACAGTACGCAGACGTGGCGCCACATCGGCCAGTTGTGTGCCAGCGACTATTCGCGCTGGGGTAATGAGAAGCGCATGTACCAGCCTTATGTCATCCGTGCCAACGACGGAACATGGCGCGCTGTTTGGCAGCTCAACAATGAGGCTCCGGCTTTTGCCGCCGCCTATAGCGATGACCTGGTGACTTGGCGTCCGCAAGACTATCCACGCATGTCTGTGCAAGGTGTTTACAATCCGGTCATCTTCAAGGTGAAGAGCGACGACCCCATGGAAGAGAAGTTTATGGTGTTCTTCCAAACTGCTGACGGGCAGTATCGCTCAACCCTGGCCACCAACGATTTCCGACACTTTGCCCCCGACAAGGAGGCAGGTGACCATGTGGCAGATATGGTGGCCAAGAACACATTGCTGAACGATACGGTGGAAATCGACAGTCGTTGCTACAGTGGTGAGATTTTCCTGCTGAAACCTGCAGAGCTGAATGCCCTGCTGGACTTCCACAAACAGCAGGCCGCCGACGCTCAGTTGTATGCTGAGACGATGAAAGACGATGCCCACCGCTTCGCAGGCCTGAAGCCAGTCGATGCCACCCTGACCGTCTGGGCCAACCAGCAGAAAGCTATCAGCGACAAGCTGGTGGGAGTGTTCTTCGAGGACATCAGCTATGCTGCCGACGGTGGTCTGTATGCTGAACTGGTGCAGAATCGTGACTTCGAGTATACAGAACGCGACCATCATGGGTGGACAGCTGCGACGGCCTGGAGCACACCACAGGGAAAACTTGACATTCGGACCGACGGCCCTCTGAGCAGTAATAACCCGCATTACGCCGTGCTCACCAATCAGTACATTCAGAATGAGGGTTGGGACGGCGTGGCCGTTGAGCAAGGAAAAAGCTACGATTTCTCTTTCTTCGCCCGCTGCTTGGATGGGAAGAAGAAAGACTTTATGGTGTCTGTCGTCGATGAGGCCGGCACCGACGTGGCAACGGCCAAAATCAGGGTGCAAGGCAATGAGTGGAAGCAATATGCCGTGGTGCTTACCTCACGTCTTACCACCGCCAAGGCACGGCTCAGACTGATGCCATTGAAGAAGGGAAGTGCGGCGGTCGACATGATTTCGCTCTTCCCGCAAGACACATTCAAAGGACGTAAGAACGGATTGCGCCGCGACCTGGCTGAGGCAATTGCCGGTTTGCATCCTAAGTTCGTGCGCTTCCCGGGTGGATGCATGAGTCATGGCGATGGCGTCGATAATATCTATCATTGGACGCACACCGTGGGTCCGTTGCAGGACCGCAAACCCGATTTCAACATTTGGAATTACCATCAGACCCGTGGATTGGGATTCTATGAGTATTTCCAGTTCTGCGAGGATATCGGTGCCGAGCCGCTGCCCGTGCTGGCTGCCGGCGTGCCTTGCCAGAACTCCAGTCCCGATGCCCATGGATATGGCGGACAGCAAGGCGGTATCCCGATGGAGGAGATGCCTGCCTACATCGACGAATTGTGCCACCTGATAGAGTGGGCCAATGGCGATCCGGCCACCAGCCAGTGGGCGAAGATGCGTGCAGATGCCGGCCATCCTGAGCCTTTCCATCTGAAGTATATCGGCATCGGTAACGAAGACATCATCTCGACTGCCTTCGAGGAGCGTTGTCTCATGATTTGCAAGGAGATACGTCGCCGCTATCCGGAGATTCAGATTTGCGGTACTGTAGGTCCTTTCCACGCTCCGTCGTCCGATTATATCGAGGGTTGGCGATTTGCGAAGGAGCATCAAGAGGTGTTCGACATGGTGGATGAGCATTACTACGAGACCACAGGCTGGTTTATGCACAACCTCGACTATTACGACAGCTACGACCGTAAGGGACCAAAGGTGTATATTGGCGAATATGCTTCGAAGACACGTACCCATGAGAGTGCGCTGGCCGAGGCTCTCTTCCTGTGTAATGTAGAGCGCAATGGTGATGTGATTGAGATGACCAGCTATGCACCTCTGCTTGCCAAGGACAAGCATCACAATTGGAATCCTGACATGATTTACTTCTCGAATACCGATGTGCGCCTGACTCCCAGCTACCACACCCAGCGGCTGTTCTCTCTCTATGGCGGCGACAAGTATGTCACCTCCCAAATGTCTTTCCAGTTGTCTGAAGGTAGTCAGGTGAAGAACCGCATTGCCGCCAGCCTCGTGAAAGACTCGAAAACCGGCAAGAGTCATTTAAAACTGGTGAATGCGTTGCCCGTGGAAGTGAATCTGAAGGTCGAGGGGCTCAACATCCCAGCCGATGCCAATACCGAGAGCTTCAGCGGAAAACCTCAAGATATGGAGGTGAAGCCCGTGATAGGCAAGGCAGGAAAAGAATTGAGGTTGCGTCCTTATTCTGTGAATGTAGTTACATGGTAGGAATGGTGATTCATTCCATGACAGGCTACTAAACCCTAGGAAAGCCTAGGAATCTCAAGGAAATCCTAGGCTTTCCTAGGTGATTCTGGGCAATCTTAGGCCCCTAGTAGCCCTGGAAACTTACAACCATTAGAGTTCTATCTCTATCACTCCTCCGTAAGGGGTAATATGCTCGAAGGCGTGCTCATCGGCTGCATACAAACCGGCATAGATACCGGCGCAGATGAGCACGCCGCCGTGTGCAAAGATGGCTACACGCTCGTAGTCGTGTTGTCTCAGCTCATCAAAGAAAGACGCCACACGCGCATACATCTCAGGAAAGCTCTCGCCGTTGGTAGTGGGTTGGTGCATGTAGTCGTCGTACCACCCCTGTAGGTGCGGATCGTCAATTTCTTCGTAACGCTGCATCTCCCAGTCGCCCATGTTCATTTCCTTCAGCCGGGGGTCGAGTGTCGGACGCACGCCAGGCAGACAGTAGGCTGCCAGAAGACGTGCCCGGGTGAGGGGAGAGCAATAGACATGGTCGAATGCTGGGTATTTCTGCAGGTTGAGGCGTGTTTCTTCGGCTTCGTCAACAAATGTGTCCTTGACGGGTACATCGCTCCATCCGTAGCAGGTACCTGGTGGAACGTCGACACTGGTATGGCGGATTAAAACAACAATCATGTTTAGTTTCTTTTGTGGTGGATTAGTATAATTGGACGGCCAACGTGAGATAGAAACTCAGTTCGATGAGCAGAAAGAGCGCTCCGCAACAGTCGCCGGTATAGCCGTGCAGCTTGCGATTGATGAGCAGGTAGAGGAAATACATCACAATGCAGGGGACGAAAATCAGGGTGTCCCAACGCAGCATGCCCTGTTTTACACCTATATATAATAAAGGTATCATGGGCAGCATGGCCTGAATGAACAGTCCGATGCCTGCCTTCATGCTGAATTTCCGGTAAACGGTGCGATTCTTTGCCGTGTCTTCAGTTCGTGCATATGGCAGAAACATGATGATTTGTCCGGCCAGCATTTTACTATAGGCATCGCCAGCCAGTACTCCCAGTGCGGCATAGAACGGATTGAGCGACTGCAAAGTCAGGTAGAGCAGGGCGAAATAGAGAATGAGGCCCAGCACACCATAAGTGCCGATATGCGAGTCTTTCATGATGGCAAGAATGCGCTCGCGGTCGTTGCCGCCACCTCCAAAACCGTCGCAGAAGTCGGCTAGCCCGTCCTCATGCAAGGCTCCGGTGATGAGTACGCGAACGATGATGCCCAGCAACAGGGCAATGGGGAAGGGAACCACCATGCAGCCAAAATAAATGACGGCTGCCATCGCACCTCCTGTAAGCCATCCCGCCAGCGGCCAGTATTCAACCACCGATTTGTAGCATTGCTGTGGTGGCTGGTGCCAGCGCCAAAACGGCAGTCGTGTGAAGAAAATCAATGCCGCCCAGATGCGGTCATACCATTTGGTGTTGTCGATGTTTATTTCCATCATCTTAACTTTTAATTCTTGACTCCTAGCTCCTCACTCGAACACTTTCCTCCAGCAAAAGACTTCTAAAAGTATTTTGTGATGTTGGCATTCTGGAAGTTGTTCATCTCGTTCACCATGTTGACGGCACTCACGATGATGGGGTAGGAGCAGAGCGCACCCGTTCCCTCGCCCAGGCGCATGCCCAGATGGAGCAGCGGACGGGCATTCATCAATTCGAGCATGCGCCGATGCCCGCTCTCGTCACCACAATGTCCAAAAATCATGTAGTCTCTCACCTCAGGCACCAAATGACAGGCGCCCAGGGCACAGGCACTCATGATGAATCCGTCGACCATGACGAGCATTTTCCTCTCGGCAGCCCGCAGCATGGCGCCAATGGCTGCAATCATCTCAAAACCACCGAAGTAACGGAGTATGGTAACGGTGTCAGTCGGATTGGCCTGTTGGTTCTCTTTCTGGAATCTTTCGACTGCCTGATGTAGCACCTCGCGCTTGTGCTGTAGTCCCGGACTGTTAAGGCCGGCACCCACTCCGATGCAGTCGTCGAGCGGAATGTTGCCAAAGAGATGCATCCAGATGCTGCTGGGCGAGGTGTTGGCTATGCCCATCTCGCCTACGCATACAATGTTGCAACCCTCGTCGGCACAATCGTCTACCAGCGCGGCACCCGCGTTGATGGCCTGGTTGAACTCTTCTTCGCTCATGGCCGCCTCATAGAGGAAATTCTTTGTGCCGCGGGCTATCTTGCGGTCGACAATTCCCTCGACATTCGTCAGGTCGTAGTCTACGCCTATGTCCACGATGCGCAACTTAAAACCGTGCTGCCGGCAGAACATATTTACGCCGCCGCCGCCACGGGTGAAGTTGATCATCTGCTGCCAGGTGACGTCGCGGGGTGAAACGCTCACTCCCTCACGCTCAATGCCATGGTCGCCGCCCAGCAGTAAATGGCAGGGATGGTCGAGATGTGGCGATAAGGTCTGCTGCACCATACATATTTGCATGGCGAGCTCCTCCAGCGTTCCCAATGAGCCCTTTGGCTTGTTCAAGTTATCTATTTTGTCTTGTATCTCAGCCCTCAGTTGCTCGTCGGGCTTTTCTATATGAAATGTTCTCATCTTTGCTTTGTTTTGTACCTAACTCTTAATGACTACCGGAATGCCGCTCACCATGAGAATCACCTCGTCGGCCTTTTGCGCCACATACTGGTTCATCCAGCCTTCTAAGTCGGTAAATTTCCGCTGAATGGCGTTCTCGCTCACACCGCCGCTGCCTATTTCGTTGGTCACGAAGATGAACGTGGCGTCCTGACTGGTAAACTTGTCAAACTCCTGTTTCAGGGCGGTGAGCGCTTCCTCAACAGTAGGCTGCTCCCACTCATGGGCCGTACGGTCGAAGAAGAAGTTAGTGCACCAGAGTGTGATACAGTCGATGACCACTACACGCCCGCCGACATCATGGCGGCTCAGGTATTTCTCTTCCTCGATGTTGGTCCATTGCGGGCCTCTTCGCTGTTGATGAATATGTACTCGGTTTCTGAATTCCTCGTCCCAGATGTGGGCAGTAGCCAGATAGACAGGCTCCTTGGCCAGGCTGAGCGCCATCGTCTCTGCCTGCACGCTCTTGCCTGAGCGCTGCCCGCCTGTAATCAGAATGATCTTTCTCATAGCAGGGGCAAAGTTAGTGTTTTTTTCTCATTTTTCGGGTCTTTCCTTATTATTATTCCTTTTAGACAGGCCAAAAAGCATGATTTTCCCGATTTTTTTTGGCGGTTTCATTTATTTTACGTTATTTTGCGGCGTAAAGAAAAGATTATTTAGGTAAATTTTTTAGATATGAAAAAATTATTTTTAGTTTTTGCTGCCGCTTTCCTGGCAACAACAGTTTCCGCACAAACAGTGGTGGAAAGTAAGACATTCGACAATTTCTACATCGGACTGAATGGTGGCTTTGCTACAAAAACTACTCACAACCGTTGGATGAAAAACCTTAACTCGAACTTAGGACTGCGCGTCGGCCGTTATTTCACTCCCGTGTTTGGTCTGGCCTTGGAGAGTAATCTCTACTTCTCAAATCGTCCTTATGGCAAGACTAATACATTCCCCGAATCAACGGGTACCTTCGTACGTGGTATGAATACCTCACTTTTGGGAACCGTGAACATGACCAACTGGTTCAATGGCTATCCGGGAGAGCCCCGCGACTTTGAGGTAATAGCACTCTATGGTATTGGTTGGGGACATTCGTTCACGAATAAGGATACCTATTTAACAGATTATTTATACCCGGGTACCCCAGTCAGTATTATTCCTTATGAAGTAGCTCGTGAGTATCGCTATCGCAAGGACAATCTCTCGTCGAAACTGGCTGTTGATTTTGCCTTTAACTTCGGCGACTGGAAAGAGTGGCAGCTCTATGTGGAGCCGGCTATGATTTGGGCCTTGAACGGTAACGGTTACCAGAAAGTGCAGTATAATATCAACAAGAGTACTTTCCAGCTGAACTGCGGTATCGTATATAAGTTCTGCAACTCTACTGGTTCACACAACTTCAAAATTGCCGACCGCCAGAACGAGATTGACGAGCTGAATGCTGAAATCAACCGTCTGCGCAGAGAGCTGGGCCAGAAGCCCACAGAGGTGGTAAAGGAGAAGACCAATACCCGCGAGGTGAGAGTTGACAATCTCTATGTGGTTACCTTCGCACAGGGCAGCTCTGAGCTGACCGCCGAGGCCAAGTATGCACTGAATGGCATCCGCGAGGGTTCTCATGTGCAGATTGTAGGTACAGCCTCTCCTGAGGGTGGTGCCGAGTGGAACCAGCAGCTGTCGCAGGCTCGTGCCGACGTGGTGGCCAATTATCTGAAGAGCCGTGCCGTTGTGGTCGACGAGGCTGTGGGCCGTGGTGTTCAGGGAACCACCTCTAACCGTCTGGCTGTTGTCTTCGTGAAGTAACCCAATCGTCACCTGATAGTTGTTATCGCCAATAGGCGGTAAATCTGTTAATCCGTAACGAAACGCTTGTAATTTCTTACAAATGTTTCGTTACGGATTGTTTTTTGCCTATGTTTTGTTGGTGATTACAGAAAAACTCTGTAACTTTGCAGCCATTATTCTATTATTTAAGGTAAAAGAGAAAGCAAATTCGAACGCTGATATGAAACATCCATTGAGAAGTGCCGTATGTACGGAAGGCAGGAGAATGGCCGGTGCGCGTGCCTTGTGGGTAGCCACGGGCATGAAGCACGAGCAGTTTGGCAAGCCCATCATTGCCATTGTCAACTCGTTCACACAGTTTGTTCCCGGTCACACTCATCTGCATGAGATTGGCCAGATTGTGCGCGAGGAAATAGAGCGAATGGGCTGTTATGCGGCCGAGTTTAACACCATCGCCATCGACGACGGCATCGCCATGGGGCACGACGGCATGCTCTATTCGCTGCCTTCGCGCGACATCATTGCCGACTCGGTGGAATACATGGTGAATGCGCACAAGGCCGATGCCATGATCTGCATCTCGAATTGCGACAAGGTGACGCCGGGCATGCTCATGGCTGCCATGCGCCTGAACATCCCAGCCGTGTTCTGTAGTGGCGGCCCGATGGAGGCGGGGCGTTGGCGTGGCGAGAATGCCGACTTGATAACGGCCATGGTCAAAGGAGCCGACCCGTCGGTGAGCGATGACGAGCTGAAACAGATAGAGTCGTGTGCCTGTCCTGGGTGTGGCAGTTGCTCAGGTATGTTCACTGCCAATTCAATGAACTCGCTGACCGAGGCCATTGGCCTGGCGCTGCCCGGTAATGGAACCGTGCTTGCCACACACGTGAAGCGCATAGAATTGTTCCGCCAGGCAGCTCAGCAGATTGTGAAAAATGCGCTGGCATATTACGAGGACGGTGATGAGAGTGTCCTGCCGCGTTCCATCGCTACACGCGAGGCTTTCCTCAACGCCATGACGCTAGATATAGCCATGGGCGGCTCAACGAATACGGTGCTTCACCTGTTGGCCGTGGCACAAGAGGCTGGTGTCGACTTCACCATGAAGGACATCGATGCCCTCTCGCGCAAGGTGCCGTGCCTCTGCAAGTTGGCCCCCAACACACAGAAGTACAGCGTGCAGGAGTGTAATCGTGCCGGCGGCATCATGGGCATCCTGAACGAGCTGGCCAAAGGTGGGCTTATCAACGAGAGCGTGCACCGCATTGAGGGTAAGACGCTGGGCGAGATACTGCGCATCTACGAAACGCCGAAGAACACCAAAAACATGGACTATCTCGAGCCGGCACAAATCAATGCTCCTACGGGTATCTATTACGCCGCTCCCAGCGGACAGTTCTCGACGAAGATGGGTAGCCAGGATTATTATTATGCCTCTCTCGACGATGACCGCGTCAATGGCTGTATTCGTAGTTTAAACAATGCCTATACGAAGGACGGCGGACTGGCCGTGTTGTTTGGCAATATTGCTCAGGACGGCTGTGTGGTAAAGACTGCCGGCGTTGACGAGAGTCTCTGGCATTTCGAGGGTCCTGCCGTGGTATTCGACTCGCAAGAGGAAGCCTGCGAGGGCATTCTGGGCGGGCGTGTGAAGAGCGGCGACTGCGTGGTGATTACTCACGAAGGGCCCAAAGGAGGCCCTGGCATGCAGGAAATGCTCTATCCCACGTCTTATATTAAGTCGATGCATCTGGGCAAAGAGTGTGCCCTGATTACCGACGGTCGGTTCTCAGGCGGTACGTCGGGGCTCAGCATCGGACATATCTCGCCCGAGGCTGCCAGCGGAGGAAACATTGGTAAAATCAAGGATGGCGACATCATTGTCATCGATATTCCCAGCCGTAGCATCAACGTGAAGCTTTCCGACGAAGAGCTGGCTGCCCGTGAGCAGCAGCCTTTGCGCCGCAACCGGCAGGTGAGCAAGGCCTTGCGGGCCTACGCACAAAGCGTATCGTCGGCTGATAAGGGTGGAGTGAGAATCATTGATGAATCAGACTAGTAAAAACTAGTTCAACGGATATAACCAGTAAGCTAGTAAAACCAGTCTAACTAGTGGAAACTAGACAACTAGAAGAAAAACGAATGAGAGACAGAATTACAGGAGCGAAGGCGCTCATGCGAGCCCTGCAGGCCGAGGGTGTGAAAACCATTTTCGGTTATCCCGGTGGTGCCATTATGCCGGTCTATGATGCGCTGTTCGACTATACACGTGGTGAGAAGAAATGCTTCGACCACATCTTGGTGCGCCACGAGCAGGCTGCCACCCATGCCGCCGAAGGCTATGCACGCGTGTCGGGTGAGGTGGGTGTCGCCCTGGTGACCAGCGGTCCTGGTGCCACAAACACCATGACGGGAGTTGCCGATGCCATGATGGACTCTACGCCAATGGTGGTCATCGCCGGTCAGGTGCCTATCTCGGCACTGGGATCAGATGCTTTCCAGGAGGTTGATCTGGTGGGTGTGGCACAACCCATCTCAAAGTGGAGCTATCAGATTCGGCGTGCAGAGGATATCGCCTGGGCCGTCAGCCGTGCCTTCTTCATTGCTCGTAGCGGGCGCCCGGGACCCGTGGTGCTCGACTTCTCGCGAAACGCACAGGTGGAAGAGGTGGAATGGGAACCTAAGAAGGTCGACTTTGTACGTTCTTACGTGCCCTATCCGCAGCTCGACCCCGAGGCGGTGCGCCAGGCAGCCGACCTGATAAACAATGCCCGGCAGCCGCTGGCACTTGTCGGACAAGGAGTGGAACTGGGAAATGCGCAGGAAGAGTTGAGAGAGTTTCTCGAGAAAGCTGATATTCCAGCCGGCCGCACCATGCTCGGACTGTCGGCCCTGCCTTCCAACCATCCGCTCAATGTCGGTATGCTGGGCATGCACGGCAACTATGCCGTCAACCTGAAGGAGCAGGAGTGCGACGTGCTGATTGCCATCGGCATGCGTTTCAGCGACCGTGTGACTGGTAATCTGAAAACGTATGCCCGTCAGGCGAAGATTATCCACTTGGATATCGACCGCAGCGAGATTGACAAAAACGTGAAGACCGATGTGGCTGTGGTGGCCGACTGCAAAGAGTCGCTGCCCGCCATTACGGCCTTGCTCTATAAGAACAAACATCAGAAATGGCGCGACTCGTTTCGCGAGCTCGACGAGAAAGAGCGCGTGAAAGTCATCCAACCGGCCATTCATCCCACTAGTGGTCCGCTGCTCATGGGCGAGGTGGTGAACGGTGTGGCCGAGCAGGCACCCGACGACACGGTGCTGGTGACCGATGTGGGCCAGAACCAGCTGTTTGCCACCCGCTACTTCAAGTTCCACCACCAGCGCAGCCTGTGCACCAGCGGCGGTCTGGGAACCATGGGCTATGGCATGCCGGCAGCCATCGGAGCCACTTTCGCCACCGACCGTGCGGTTTGTTGCTTCATGGGCGACGGCGGCTTCCAGATGTGCATCGAGGAGTTGGGCACCATCATGGAGCAGCAATGCCCTGTGAAGATGATTCTGCTCAACAACAACTATCTGGGCAATGTGCGCCAGTGGCAGGACATGTTCTGGATGCGCCGCAAGTCGTTCACTAAGATGATGAACCCCAGCTATGAGCTCATAGTCCGTGCCTATGGCATAGCCTATGAGGCCGTGACCGACCGTCAGCAGCTTGCCGGAGCCATCAAGAAGATGTTTGCCACACCGGGCCCGTACATTCTGGAGTGCGCCATCAAGGAAGATGACGACGTACTGCCGATGACACCGCCGGGAATGAATGTCGACGAGATGATGCTCGAGGTGTGAGCGGCCTGTGATGAAGAAACGAAGAGTGACAAGTGAAAACGGAAAGAGAAATGAAAGACCAAAAGACACTATACACGCTGCTGGTGTATTCGGAGAATGTGGCTGGTATCCTGAACCAGATCACGGCTGTGTTCACCCGCCGGCAGGTCAATATTGAGAGCCTCAATGTGTCGGCCAGTAGCATTCCGGGGGTGCACAAATACACCATCACCGCCTGGAGTGATGAAGACCAGATCGTGAAAATCACCAAGCAGATAGAGAAGAAAATCGACGTGGTGAAGGCCAATTACTACACCGACGACCAGCTCTTCATCCGTGAGGTGGGCATGTATAAACTCTCAACGCCCCTGGTGCTGGAGCATCCCGAGGTGTCGCGCGTGGTGCGCAAGCACAATGCCCGCTTCATCGAGGTGAACCCCACCTACTGCACCGTGATGCTGAGCAGCGTGACGGAAGAGATTCAAAACCTTTACTATGCGCTCGACGAGTTCGGGTGCGTGCTGCAATACACCCGCAGCGGCCGCATCGCGCTGACCCGCAGCACCGTGGAGCAGGTGAGCGACTTCCTGGAAAAGCAGGAGGCATTGCACAGAAAATAAACCTTTCAATCTGGAAAAATATTACTTACTTCAAAACGAATGATGGAAAAAATAGGGAAATATCAGTTTATGGCCGAGCCCTTCCACTGCGATTTCAACTCGCGGCTGCTGATGGGGCACTTAGGAAACCACCTGCTCAATGCAGCCGATTTTCACAGCAACGACCGCGGCTTCGGCATGATTTATCTGAAAACCATCAACAAGGCATGGGTGCTCTCGCGCCTGGCTGTAGAGATGGAATATATGCCGAAGGCCTACGACCGTTTCTGGGTGGAGACATGGGTGGAGACAGCCATGCGTTTCTTTACCAACCGTAACTTCGCCATCAGCGGTCCCGACGGACAGGTCTATGGCTACGGGCGCAGCGTCTGGGCAATGATCGACACCGAGACGCGCCAGCCTCATAATCTGCTGGAAATCAACAATGGCTCTATCAGCGACTATATTGAGCGCGAGAAAGTTTGTCCTATCGCCAAAAGCTCGCGTGTGCAAATGACTCCGGGTGCCGAACTGGTGCGTACCATCGACACCTATTATAATGATGTGGATATGAACGGCCACATCAACAGCGTGAAATACATTGAGCATGTGCTCGACCTCTGGGACCTCGACTGGTATAGTAAGCATCAGATTCACCGTTTTGAGGTGGCCTATGTGGCTGAGAGCCACCAGGGCGACCGCCTGAGTCTCTACCGTGAGCAGACTGGCGAGAACGAGTATTGCGTCCGTATTTGCAAGACAGGCGATGTGGAGGTGGTGCGCAGCAAGGTAGTCTTTTTCTAGTACGCTCGTCCGCAGGGCTTTTGTGGAGGATTGCTGGGCTACAAGGAAAAGCTTGTAGCACTGGAGGCTTTTTTCTGTCGCTAATTGATCGCTACAGGCGCGTGGAAGGCAACTCCAGCTGCGTGGAAGGCTGCATTAGGCGCGTGGAAGGCAACTTCAGCTGCGTAGAGGGCAACTCCAGCTGCGTGGAGGGCTGCCCTGGAAGTGTAAAGGGCTCAGTTGTGATGACAAAAGAAACGACTATTTTTTTCTACAAAACTAGAAGATTGTTTGGTTGTTTCGTTTTAATTTGTTACTTTTGCACCCCAGTAAGGTAAAAATGGTTAGTCCCCAGTTGTTCTTTCGAGTAAGGAGTGAATGGACCACTTAGACGACTGCTCTCGTGAAGGGCGGACAAGGTTCATAGGGATATGTATAACATATTTAAAACAACAAAAACTATTATGGCAGAAATGAATTTTGGTGGCGTGATAGAAACAGTAGTCACCAGCAAGGAGTTTTCATTGGAAAAGGCACGCGAGGTGCTGAAAAACGAAACTATCGCCGTGATTGGCTATGGTATCCAGGGACCCGGTCAGGCTTGCAACCTGCGCGACAATGGCTTCAACGTGATTGTCGGTCAGCGTCAGGGCAAAACCTTCGAGAAGGCGGTAGCCGACGGATGGGTGCCGGGCAAGACGCTCTTCTCGATTGAGGAGGCGGCTGAGAGAGGTACTATTTTGTGCATGCTCCTGTCGGATGCTGGTCAGATTCAGGTGTGGCCCACCATCAAGAAATATCTAACACCGGGTAAGACCTTGTATTATTCTCATGGCTTTGCCATCAACTGGAGCGACCGCACGGGAGTCGTTCCTCCCAAGGATGTGGATGTCATTCTGGTGGCTCCCAAGGGTTCGGGCACCAGTCTGCGCACCATGTTCTGTGAGGGCCGCGGCCTGAACTGCTCGTATGCCGTCTATCAGGATGCCAGCGGTCAGGCTGAGGAGAAGACCATCGCCTTCGGTATCGGCATCGGAGCGGGTTATCTGTTTAAGACCACTTTCGAGCGCGAGGCAACCAGCGACCTGACTGGTGAGCGCGGCTCGCTGATGGGTGCTATTCAAGGATTGTTGCTAGCTCAGTATGAAGTGCTGCGCGAGAACGGCCATTCACCCTCGGAGGCTTTCAACGAGACGGTTGAGGAACTGACCCAGAGCCTTGGTCCGCTCTTTGGCGAGAAGGGAATGGACTGGATGTACGCCAACTGCTCGACAACGGCTCAGCGTGGAGCGCTGGACTGGGCTCCTCGTTTCCACGATGCCATTAAGCCGGTGATGCAGCAGCTCTACGAGAGTGTGAAGAACGGAACTGAAGCACAGATCTCCATCGACTCGAACTCAAAACCCGATTACCGTGAGGGTCTGGAGAAAGAACTCGAGGCCATGCGCAACCAGGAGATGTGGCAGGCAGGTGTGACGGTTCGCAAACTGCGCCCGGAGAACAACTAACAATTGATTCGTGGAATAAGACAAGGAGTTAGAACACGCTGATGAGAGGCGCTTCTAACTCCTTTTTTCATTGTAAACGGCACTTTCAGAGGGATATTCACCACGAGCGATACTCTCTAATCAGTTTCCTCTTAACGAATTGATGCCCAGCCTATTCCATCGACAAATAGGCTCCGTCGATAGAGATTATCTCTTCGTAGAGGAGGTGCTCGAGCGCTTTGTCGAGTGCTTTCCTTTCCAGGTTGAGCTGGCGCAACTCGCGAATGTGATGCTTCTGCCGGTCGTTCAGCAAAGCGAGAATGCACTCCTCAGCCGATTTCTTCTCGTCGTCGGCAGGTTCGAAGTTGGTACAGACATCGCAGATGCCGCAGTCGGTTGATTTCTCCTCGCCGAAATACTTGAGCAACTGACGGCTACGGCATATGTGGCTGTTCTTGGCGTAGCTGATGATCTGCTCAATGCGCTCGGCATACTGCTGTTTGCGCTCCTCGTAGACAACTGGCGGGATGATGAGTTTGTCGCCGTCCTCGCGTCGCTGGGTGTAGGTGATGTAGGGCGTTTTCTTGCTGGGGATGAAGTGGAGAATGTGCCGTTTGTCGAGGGCCTGGAACACAAAATAGGTCTGGGGTAGCGTCAGGCCGATCTGCTGGGCGATGAAACTCTCGTCGATGTAGTTGTAGTCGGTGAAGAGTCCGCCATAGTTGCGCAGAAGGACGATGATCAGCTCATTCTCCAGCTCGGTGAGGTTTTCCAGTTTGTAGAAGTCGTTACGGCCGATGAGGAACATCACGCGGGCTTTGTTCTCTGTCTCTTCGGTGTAACTGATGTATCCGCAGTTGGTGAGGATATTCAGCGCCGAGTACACTTGTATGGGGAAATGCTTGAAGGCACGGCAGAATTTATCGACATCAAACTCGAAAGTATATCCTGCGCCGCTGCCGATGCCTACCTGGTAGAAATAAGCCAGGTGGTCGTAGACCTTGCGGATGTACTCTTTGTCGGGATAATTGTCGGCAATGCGTTTCTGGAGCTTGCGCTCATCGCTGTTGTTGTAGAGCAGGATGGCCTTCGAGGGGCGGCCGTCGCGCCCGGCACGTCCGGCTTCCTGAAAGTAGGCTTCCAGCGAGTCGGGGCAGTCGATGTGAATCACCATGCGCACGTCGGGCTTGTCGATTCCCATGCCGAAGGCGTTGGTGGCTACCATGATGCGTATGCGGTCGGCCTGCCAGTCTTTCTGCCGCACGTCTTTCGTCGTGGAATCGAGTCCGGCGTGATAGAACGTGGCATTGAGATTATTTTCGTTCAGCAAGTCGGCTATCTCTTTCGAGCGGCGCCTGCTGCGCACGTAGACGATGGCTGAGCCGATGGAGTGTTCGAGCAGTTCTACCAAGTCGGTGTGCTTATCGGTGGAGGTCTGGACGATATATGCCAGGTTCTTCCGCTCGAAGCTCATGCGGAAGACGTTGAATGATGCGGGTTTCGGGTTGAGCGACAGCTTGTCCTGGATATCCTCCACCACTTGCGGGGTGGCAGTGGCTGTCAGAGCCAGTACGGGAACTTCGGGCTTGATTTTCCGGATATCGGCAATCTTCAGGTAAGAAGGCCGGAAGTCGTAACCCCATTGGCTGATACAGTGGGCTTCGTCGACGGTGATAAAGCTCACCTTCATGTGACCGAGTTTCACTTTGAACAGGTCGGAACCCAGTCGCTCGGGCGAGACGTAGAGTATCTTAATGCCTCCGAATACACAATTCTCGAGCGTGACAAGTATCTCTTCGTGCGTCAGTCCGGCATAGATGGCTGCTGCGCGGATGCCCAGTTTCTTTAGGTGCATCACCTGGTCTTTCATCAAGGCGATGAGCGGGGTGATGACAACGCACACGCCTTCCTGTGCCAATGCAGGCACTTGGAAAGTAATCGACTTGCCGCCGCCAGTGGGCATGAGTCCCAGCGTATCGTGGCCACTGCCAATGCTTTCGATGATGTCACGCTGAATGCCGCGGAAATCATCGTAGCCCCAATACTTCTTCAGAATGGCTTGGTAATCACGGAGAGTAGGGGAATGAAGTTCGGAGGACGTAGAGTGCTGCTCTATGGATTCAGAGTAATACGTTGAGGACACAGAACAGCCCTCTGCCTCAAGAGCATCAGGCTCCTGAGAGGGCGATAGTTCCGGGTCGTCACAACTGATGATCATTCTGAATCCTCAATCCTTCAATTCTTAATTCTCAATCCTTCAATCAATTCTCAATCCTCAATCCTCAATTCTCAAACTTCAATCTTCAACTCTCAGCTTCCGTAGGTCTGATATCCTCAATCTGCAGTTGAACATCGCCTTTCTTGAAGACATTATCCTCGATGGTATAGGCAATGTCGAACGAGCGTTTCGACTTGATGTAACGTGCCGAACCGCTCTGTCCGAAGGCAATGCCGTTCATCACATTGTTCGATTTCGAGTCGACCAGTTCGAGTTTCACATGTTCCTGCTCACGGCCTACCACCTTACTGGTGCCGAAGTCATACACGTCGAGGGTGGCAAACAATGGCTTTTGGTTGCCGGGCCCAAACGGTGCGAACTTCTTCAGTTCACTGTGCAGTTTGCGGGTGATATCCCTGAAGTCGATGACGGCATCTATATTCAGGATGGCCTCCGTCTGCTCGGGCTGTATGTGCTCGTCGACATACCGCTGGAAGCGGCGGCGGAACTCGGTGATGTCGTTCCAGCGCAGCGTCAGGCCTGCCGCATAGGTGTGGCCGCCGAAGTTGACTAACATGTCGCGACAACTCTTGATGGCAGAATAGACGTCGAAGCCGGCGATGCTGCGGGCAGAGCCGGTGGCAAACTCACCGTCGCGCGTCAGCACAACCGTAGGCCGGAAATAGATTTCTGTGAGTCGCGAGGCCACGATGCCGATGACGCCTTTCTTCCAGTCCTCATCGTAGAGCACGATGCTCGACTGGTGTTTCTGGCTTTCCAACTTGGCCACAATCTGGTTGGCCTCCTCGGTCATCTGCTTGTCAATGTCTTTGCGCTGCTCGTTGTACTCGTTGATGTGCTTGGCTTTCTGCAGGGCCAGATTGTAGTCTTTCTCAATCAGCAAGTCGACGCTCTCTTTGCCGTTCTCCATGCGTCCGCTGGCATTGATGCGCGGTCCGATTTTGAATACGATATCGCTCATCGAGATGTCGCGTCCGCTCAGTCCGCAGATGTCGATGATGGCCTTGATGCCGATGTTCGGGTTCTGGTTGAGCTGCTTCAAGCCGTGGAACGCCAGTATGCGGTTTTCGTCCTCCACGGGCACGATGTCGGCTGCTATGCTCACGGCACAGAAGTCGAGCAGGGGGATGAGCCTCGAGAAGGGAATGCCATTGTTTTTGGCAAAGGCCTGCATAAACTTAAATCCCACACCGCATCCGCAGAGATGCTTGAAGGGGTAGGTGTCGTCCTCGCGCTTCGGGTTGAGAATGGCGGCAGCAGGCGGCATCACCTCGTCGGGGACGTGGTGGTCGCAAATGATGAAGTCGATGCCAAGACTCTTGGCATAGGCTATTTCGTCGATTGCCTTGATACCGCAATCGAGAATGATAATGAGTTTCACACCGGTTTCCTTGGCAAAGTCTATTCCTTTCTTGCTCACGCCATATCCCTCGTCATAGCGGTCGGGGATATAGTAGTCGATGTTCGAATAGAACTGCTGGAGAAACTTGTATACCAATGCTACAGCTGTGCACCCGTCGACATCGTAGTCGCCATAGACCATGATGCGTTCTTTGCGCCCCATTGCGTCGTTCAGACGGTCAACAGCCACGTCCATATCTTTCATCAGGAAAGGATTGATGAGGTCGTTGAGCTGGGGACGGAAGAATCGCTTGGCTGCCGATTCAGTAGTGATGCCGCGGCGTATGAGCAATCCGCCCAGTATGGGACTGATTGCCAGCTTGGCCGCCAGCTCTTCAGCTGCTTTCTTTTGGTCTGATGTCGGTGCTTCGTAATTCCATTTAAAATGCATTTATATTGTTATTTTTATTCTTTCTGTAGCTATAGGGTATAATAACCGCCCCCAAAGTTAACAAAAAAAAACGAGGAACGTATCATATTCCTCGTTTTTTTACATTATTTATATGTGTCGGATGCTTTGAACGATGTGATGCGCGTGATGATGCTGTACGGTTTTCCTGCAAATCACCTGACCATTCACGGGTCATTCACCATCCGAGTCGCATGATTCACTCAGCTGATATCTTTTAGATGCCCAGCTTCTTGCGGATATCCTTGGGAATGGCATTCTTGTTCACCATGTAGTCCATGGTGTTGGCAGCGATGAAGGCCTTGGTCATATACCAGATGCCTTTATACTCTCCGGCCTCGCCCCAAGAGTTCTTCACCATGTAGTACTCTCTTCCGTTCTGGTCTTTGGCGATACCGTAGATCAGCATGCCGTGGTCGTCGGTCAGCTCCCAGTTGTCGTAACGCTCCTGGCGCATCTCCTGTGTGGGAACAATCTCGGGAACCTTGCATCCCAGTGAGTCGAGCATGCCTTTCTTGGCAGTAGCCGACAGTTTCAGCCAACGGGCCATGTCGCTGCCGGTGAGACTCTGTGCCTTCTCGTCGGTGGCATAAGCCAGACCCTGACGGGTGAAGCCCTGCTCAGAAACGTCGCCGCCCCAAGCCACGGTGTAGCCCTGCATCACGGCATTGTCGATGATGCGCATCATCTCGTCCATCGGCACATTCCATGACAGGCCGTTGCGCCAGTTGTCCTGTACCTCAACGGGGAACTCGGTGTAGAAAGGACGGTGAGTGAAAGAGGTGATGCTCACGTAGTCGTCCATGTTCAGGCCAAGGCTGGCAGCAAACGACTTCGGGGTGTATTTTTTTCCCTCGTAGGTGAACTCCTCGGGGCATTTGCCCAGATAAGCGTCGAGAATGCCCTGCAAGCCGACCTTCCACTGGTTGCTGATTTTCTTGCCCTTGTTTCTGGCCACGGCGTCAACGTAAGGTGACATCAGCGAGAAGAACTCGTTGAAGTTGTTCAGAGAGTCGCCGTACAGACTGCCTGGGAATGGCATGGCGTCCTCGGGGCAGATACCGTAGTTCTTCAGCGCATAATACACGTCGTAGGCCGAACCGCCCTGTGCGAACTGGCAGTCACCATGCAGGCGAACCACCTGAACGGCACGGTCCATATAGGTCTTGTTGGCTACGAAGCTCTCGCAGAGGTCGTAGGTCTTGCCGGTCTTCTTCAGGATCTCAGCCTCAAAGTAAGAGAGGGTAGAGTAGTCCCAGCAGGTGCCGCTGCGGCTTTGGTTCTTGATACTGGTAATCTTGTTCTCTTTCACCACGGTGAACACAGGCTTATTAGGATTCTCCTTCTTCTTGTCCTGTGCGTTTGCGCCAATGGCAACAAGTGCTACGAGCGCCATCAAAAATAGCTTTTTCATTTGCGTTTTGTATTAATTTTTATATGAATGATGATTTCGTTTGAATGTATTTGCTTGTTAGTTGTCCTGCTGGTACGGCTGTATTATTTTGCGGCAGCCATGAACTCCTCCACGTCCTTGGGATGATACGGGATGCGGTTCTTGCCCAGGAAGCGGCAGCCGTCGCTGGTAATCAGGATATCGTCCTCGATGCGGATACCGCCGAAGTCCTTATAGGTCTCGAGCATGTCGAAATTCAGGAACTCGGCGCAATGGCCGCTGGCACGCCAGTCGTCGATTAGTGCCGGGATGAAGTAGATGCCCGGCTCGTCGGTTACCACGAAGCCTTCCTCCAGCCGGCGTCCCATGCGCAGGCAGTTGGTGCCAAACTGCTCCAGGTTGGGGCGTGTCTCGGCATCGAAGCCCACATAGCGCTGGTCAAGTCCTTCCATGTCGTGAACGTCCATACCCATCATGTGGCCCAGTCCGTGGGGCAGGAACATGGCATGAGCTCCGGCGCGTACAGCCTCCTCGGTGTCGCCCTTCATCAAGCCCAGCTCTTTCAGCTTGTCGGTCATCAGACGGCACACGGCAAAGTGCACGTCCATGTATTTCACACCGGGCTTGGCCACCTCGAGGGCATAGTCGTGACAGGCCTCTACGATGGAGTAAATCTCCAGTTGGCGCTGCGAGTATTTGCCATTGACGGGCATCGTGCGCGTATGGTCGGAGCAGTAGTCGTCGAGCTCACAACCAGCATCGCAGAGAGCCAGGCGGCCGTCCTCGAGCAGAGCCCCCGACGGGTTTCCGTGCATAATCTCGCCATGCTGGCTGAAAATGGTGGCAAAGCTGTTGCCGTTGGCCAGCGAGTTGGCAATGCCATCCACCTGTCCGCCGATGTAGCGCTCGGTCACACCGGGCTTGATCAGCCGTTGTGCGGTGGTATGCATCATGTAACCCACGTCGCAGGCACGCTCAATGGCCTCTATCTCCTGAGGCTCCTTCGTTGAGCGCATCTTCACCACGGCCATGATGAGGTCCATCGAGGCAGCTTCTTTCTGCTGGCTGGGGTGAATGCCCAGCAGGTCCATGATCTGAATCTTCGTGTCGTGGCGGTAGGGCGGCAGGAAGTGAATCTTCTGTCCCTTGGCCTTGGCTTTGTCGCAGATGTTCTGCAACTCTTTCATGGGAGCAGTCTTGTCGATACCCACCTGTGCGGCCAGGTCGCTCACGCAGTCCACCGAGCCATACCAAACGATGTCCTCAATGTCGATATCATCGCCAATGAGCATTTCGCAGTCGTTATCGATGTCGATGACACCCACCAGCCCATCTCTGTGCTGGCCGAAATAATAGATGAACGACGAGTCCTGGCGGAAGGGGAAATAGGCATTGTTGGGGTAGTTCTTGGGTGCCTCATTGTTTCCAAACAAGACAATCACACCGCTTTTCACGAGTTTCTTCAGTTCGCTGCGGCGACGAACGTATGTGTCTTTGCTAAACATATCTAGTTTTTTAATATTAGATGGTTTTACATGCTTTTATGGCACAAAGATACAAATAATCTGCCAAATCCGTATTACGTTGGTGCTTTTTTAATATTTTATAATAAAAAAACAAGGACATTGCTTACAAAATGTCCTTGTCCTGCTTTTTTATGTCAGTGTTGCTTAGTCTTTCTTCATGGCGTCTTTGGCCTTTCCGACTGCATCTTCAGCAGCCTCTTTCATGTCGTCGGCCACGTCTTTCATCTTGTCAACGGCGTCGTCGGCAAAGTCCTTAGCCTTGTCGAAAGCGTCGCCAGCCACATCTTTCACTTTGTCAACGGCATCGTCGGCGACATCTTTGATTTTGTCAACGGCATCGTCGGCAAAGTCCTTGGCCTTGTCGAAAGCATCGTCAGCGCCATCCTGAGCCTTGTCCACCATCTCGTCGATCTTGTCGCCTACGTTGTTGATGGTTTTGTCGAGGTCGGACTGCTGGTAGGCCTTGCCGGCCTCATGGTCCTCCACCACCTTGTACTTGGGCGACATGCCCCATTTGTTGGGTTCCACCTTACTGTCCTGGCAGAGGAACACCAGCAGGATGATGCCCACAACGAGCGTCACCAGATAAAAGATAATCAGCAGCGGGTCGGTGAAGATCTTCACCAATTCAGACAAGCTGATGCTTTCTGCGCTGTAGGCTGCCCCCAGCTTATAGAGATAGTATGCCGAGAGAATCAGACCGAACGCCATGCTGGCAATCACCCACCATCCGCTGCGGCCCGTATCGTGTACACGACGAATGGTCAGCGGGATCATCAGCAGTGAAATCACAAAAGATATCACCCCACCGATGGTAGGAATCAGGGCAAGCAGATACGTTACCACGAAGGCACATAGTGCGCACCACCAATACTCAGAACGACGTGAGCGTCCCTTCCAGTCAATCCATTTGTTCTTGGCTTCCCGCAGAGCCTCACCGAAGCTTAGCTGCGGATTTGCAATTACTTTACTCATATCTTTATCATTTTTGGTTGGGTTTCTCTTGTCATCAAGCAGGATTGTGATGAGAATGGCTGGTTTCGTCATCAAGAAGAACTGTGATGAGAATGGCCGGCTTCGTCATCAAGCAGGACTGTGATGAGAATGGCTGGCTTCTAGCCCTTTTCCAGCAGGTCGGGGCGCAGTCGCTTCGTCCGTTCCAGGGCCTGTTCCATCTCCCATTCCTTGATTTTGGCCTCATGTCCGCTCAGCAGGATGTCGGGCACCTTCCAGCCCTTGTAGTCGGCAGGACGTGTGTAGATAGGTGCGGCCAGCAGGTCGTCCTGGAAACAGTCCGAGAGGGCGCTCTGCTCGTCGCCAATCACTCCCGGCACCACACGCACGATGGCGTCGGCCATCACGGCGGCAGCCAGCTCGCCACCCGTCAGCACATAGTCGCCAATCGAAATCTCACGTGTGATGAGGTGGTCGCGGATGCGCTGGTCGATGCCTTTGTAGTGGCCGCACAGGATGATGATATTGCCTTTCAGCGACAGGTCGTTGGCCACATGCTGGTCGAAGCGCTCACCGTCGGGCGATGTGAAAATCACCTCATCGTAGTCGCGCTCAGCCTTCAAGGCCGAGATGCAGCTCTCAATGGGCTGGCATTTCATCACCATCCCGGCAAATCCGCCGTAGGGATAATCGTCTACACGCCGCCATTTGTCGTCGGTATAGTCGCGCAGGTTGTGCAAATGAATCTCTGCCAGGCCCTTCTTCTGGGCACGTGCCAGAATCGACTCGTTGACGAATCCCTCCAGCATCTCAGGCAGAACTGTGATAATGTCTATTCTCATATTCATTGCAAAAGTAATAAATAATACTTAGACATGGGTAGAATCATCAATTAAAAAAACTAAAACATGACTGAAAACCTTCTGCCGTGCGTAACTGAAAAAACGCGGAAATGCAACAGAAATCATCTCTCCCTTGCATTTCCGCGTGAATGATTGGTAAATCATCTCACCCTTGTATTACCACTTGTATATTGGTTGTATTAAAGTCTCGGATATGGGGTTCCTGTTATTGTTTCTTCTTGGCTTTGGGGCGCAGGTAGCGGTCGCCGGTTGCTTCTACGATTTGGCGCTGCACCTCAGGGGTGTAGCCTGTGCGCTCAACCTTCTGGCCGCGGCCGTAGGGAGTGCGCAGGAACTGGCCGTCTTTCTCGGGTTTCACCACCTGGTCGTTGTATTTCACGATCATGTGCCAGGCCATCTGCTGCCAGCGGCTGAGCATCTGCCGGGCGGTCTGGTCGCTCACTTCGGTGAGGTAGGCAATGCCCTCGTCGCGGTTGGTGGCGAGCAGCCGACTGGCTTCTGCGTCGATTTGCGGCAGGATGGCGGCATAGTGGTTGTCCAGCGAGTCGCGCACCTGTTTCAGTTCGGGGAAGAGTTGTGAGTAGCGCGGATAGACCATGTTGGCCACCCAGTTGCACACCCAGAAGGCGCTCTGCATCGAGAAGGTCACATCGTCGGCGCGTCCGTCCATCACATAGGGGTCGGGCACGCGGCTGATGCTGCAGAAGACCGGTGTCTGGGCGGTCATGTTGGCCTCGTCGTTGCCGAACCACATGATGCCTCCCACCTCACGGGGCAGCCAAGAGCGCATCTGGCATACCCACGAGAAGGCCGACTGGGGCGTTGAGAGCAGCCGCTCGTTGAAGTAGTTGTTGCCGTCGACACGGAAGGTGGCCGTCGGCGGACGGTAGGGTGAGGCCCACTGGCCCTGGGTGAGGTCGCGGTCGGGAGCGAAGGGTGTGCCCTCGTAGTGGTCGCGCATGGTGGCCTGCACGTCGGCCAGCGAGAGCTTGCGGTCGGGAACCATGTAGAGCGGCATCGGCTCGGCGTCGTCGCGTTTGCCTTCCACATAGTCGAAGTAGCGCATGGCATCCTTGCAGAACCGGTTGAAGAAGGTCCACACACGGGCCTCGCACATGCGGCGGCCGCTGAATGCCAGCGGGTTGTAGGCCTCGCGGAAGCTGAACTCCTCGTCTTTGCCACTGAAGCGGCCCGACTGCCGGGCGAAGGTGATGACATCTTTGCTGTACATCACGTCGAGCACAGTGGGATTGTCGTACGGACGGGGTTTCTCGTTGACCTTGGCGCGGCGGTAGCCCTTGCCGATGATATGCGTGATGCGGCTCTGGTTGGCATGTCCGCTGATGGCATTGTCGGGAATGCGGACAGCGGCCCATACGGCTTTCCGGGTGCCTGGTCCGCAGCTGATGGTCTCCATGATCCACGCCTCGTTGGCATCGCACACGCTGAACGACTCACCCTGTCCCACGTAGCCGTAGCGGTCGGCCAGGTCGCCCATGATCTGGATGGCCTCGCGGGCTGTCCTGGCGCGCTGCAGGGCGACACCCATCATGGTGGGATAGTCCATGGTGGCGGTAGAGTCTTGCAACTCCTTGCCCACGTTATAGGTGCTCTCGCCGATGGCTACCTGCCATTCGTTGATGTTGCCGATGGCATGGTAGGTATGCGAGGCCTCGGGAATCTGGCCGTGAGGAATGCGCGAATAGTAGTTGGCCACTTGCCGCATGGTGCCTGGCTGATGGTCGGCGGCAGGGTAGAGGGGAATGCCGAAATAGAGACCATAGGAGTCGCAGGCATAGGTGCACATAACGCTGCCGTCGGTCGAGGCATGCTTGCCCACGATGAGGTTGGTGCAGGCCGTGGCTGCCGTATGGGCGAGTAGGCAGGCGAGCAGGGTGATGATGGCTTTTCGCATAGTGGTAACTTCTTTTCGCATAGTGGTGGATGCTTTTCGCTTGGTGGTGACTTCTTTTCGCATGGTGGTGTTAGCTCTTTGCATGTTGGTGGATGCTTTTCGCAGGTTGATGGTGTCGTTAGAAATCTACTCGAATGGCATAGGGCACGCCGTTCAGCACGTCCAGCCGTCCGCTATACTGAGTGCCGTAGCGAGTCTGGCGGGCTTCTACGGTGGTGTCGCAGAATACTGACACATAGAGTGTTCCGGCCTTCGGGCGCACGATGGTGAGCAGTTTGCCGATGCCCGGGTGCAGGTCGCAGTGCTCGGCCTCGTCCTTGAAGGCCAACTGGCGGCTGTCGGCAAAGAGGTAGAGGTCGAAGTGGCCCAGACCCTCGGTAGGCTTCAGCGTGATTTTGAGCGTGTCGGTGCCTTCGGGCACTTCGACGGTGAAATGGTGATACTGCTTGTCGCCGATGCGCGTGTATGCAGGGCGCTTGTCGTGGGTGTAGCAGGTCATGCGCCGCTCCTCGCCGTTCTTCAGCTCGCCCTTCACGGTGGGTTTGCCCACGCCGTCCATCGCATATTTCAGCATGGCAGCCGTCAGTTCCAGCCGCGGTCCTTCGACGGCGTCCTCCGGATGAGAGCCGCAGAGCACGATACGCCCTGCCTGCTCGCTGGCCTTGTAAGCCCAGACTACCGGTTCGCCGATGATGGGGCGCTTGGGCTCGCCACCCGGTGTGGAATAGCGGGCCAGTACCTCGGTGCCCACAGGACAGAGGAAGGTCATGTTGCCATAGCAGCCTCCGTTGTGGCGCACGCTGTCGATGGCCATGCGCCCTCCGAACCGATAGTAGCGGAGCAGGGGCGAGTTGGGTTCGATGACGACATCCGTCCACGATTTCTCCAGTCCTGTGCCCGTGGTGTAGCCCGGCCAGATGCCCAGATACATGTCGTTGGGAGCAGCCTCCTTGTCGGGCAGCTTGGTGCCGAGCGAGGCAATGAAAGCGCCTGCGCACGAGCCCACATAACCGCCGCCGTTGGCCACGAAGGTGCGGTAGTTGGCACGGCCCTGTTCGCCCAGCGAGGTGCCATGTGCCTTTGCCCTGCCGCCATTCATGTAGACCGCGCGGAAACGTGGCGCACCGTCGGGATAGAGCAGGATGCCGTTTTCGTCGAGGGCGCTGCCGCCGATGAGCTGCGACTGCAACAGGGTGTCGGCATCGGTAAACGCGAACTTGTCGGTGTAGCTGTGGGGAGTAGAGACGAAGCTCTCGATGGTGAAGTCGGCCAGTCGGGCCGCCCATAGGTCGACACGCGACGTGAGCATCATGCCGCTGTCCATGAACAGGTCTTTATAAAACCCTTTCTGTCTCTGCTGGGCGGTAGCCAGCGAGGCGTTCACGAAGAACACCAAAACCCATATCATCTTTCTCATAGTCTTCATCTTAATAGTCCGCTTTTATGGTGTAAGGAATGCCGTTCAGCACGTCGGTGCGACCTGCATACTGGGTGCCGTTGGGAGTGACGATGGTGTCGACGGTGGTGGCACAATGCACCGACACATACATCGTTCCGGGCTTGGGATTCTTGATGACCAGCCGTTTGTTGGCATCGAGCGCCACGTTCTTGTAGTCGGCATCATCGACAAAGGCGAAGTCGCCGTGGCGGGCACAGAGATACATCACCACATCGTCGTAGCCCATGAGCGACTTCAGGGTCAGCGTCAGTTGCCGGGTCTGTTTGGGCACCTCGACGGTGAAGTGATGATACTGCTTGTCGCCGATGCGCGTGTAGGCCGGCTGGTTGTCGCGGGTGTGGCGGTCCATCACTCGTTCCTCGCCGTTCTTCAGCTTGCCCTTCACGGTGGGTTCGCCATTGCCGTCGAGGGCATAGCGCACCATGGCGCACATCAGGTCGAGCCGCTCGCCTGTCTTCACATTCTCGGGATGCGAGCCGCAGGGCACCACGCGTCCGCTCTCGCGCCCTTGCTTGTAGGCCCAGATGGCAGCCTCGCCCTGTATCTCGCGCTTCAGGCCGGTCATGCCGCGCGTGTCGTAGCGAGCCAGGATCTCCGTTCCCTCGGGCCACATCTGGCGGGTGTAGGCATAGGCGCCGTTGTTGTGGTAGACGCTGTCGACGAAGCGGTCGCCGCCGAAGTCGTAGTAACGCAGCAGAGGCGAGCGTTTGTCGATGCTGATGCCGGTGGGCTTGTCGGAGAGGCGTGTGCCCCGGCAGAGTCCCGGCCAGATGCCCAGGTAGGCGTGGCGCAGTTTCAGACTGTCTTCCCACACGCCCCGGCTGGTGATGTAACAGCCTGCGCATGAACCCACGAAGCTGCCGCCGTTGCGCACAAACGTGCGGATGTTCTCACGGCCGCGCTCGCCCAGCGTCTTGCCGTGCGACTCAGCCAGTCCGCCATGCAGATAGAGCAGCCGGAAGCGCGGTTCGCCATCGGGATAGAGCAGCACGCCGTTCTCGTCGAGGGCGCTGCCGCCGAAGCATTGCTCCTGCAGCAGGGTGTCCAGGCGGGTGTAGTTCTCTTTCTTCTTGGCCGAGACAAACACCTCGGTCTCGAGTCCCAGCACGCGGGCCGAGGGAAGGTCGGTGCGCGAGGTGAGTCGCAGACCGCCGTCGACGAACACATCCTTATAGTAGCCCTTGGCGTTGTTCTGTGCCTGAAGCACCACAGGCACGGCCAGCAGTAAAAGTGCAATTTGTTTTTTCATTCGCTCGAAAGATATAATATGTTGATAGGTAAAAGTGATAAATAATCGTCTCTATGTCGAGGCCTGTTTGCCGCTGAGCCATCCTTTCGCCTTGCCCACCATCAGCACGGCCAGCAGGGCTGCCGCACAGATGCCGATGAAGAGCCATCCCTGGCCGTTCATAAATGCCAGCGGTGCAAACGTCACCAGGCTGATTTCCACGGGGGCAATGAAGAGATAGGCTAGCGCATAGTCTTCCAGGCAGTGGGAGCGGTGGTCGGGGTCAACCACGCGCAGCAGGGCGATGCCCATGGCCATGGTGCCGGTGAACCAGCCCCACGAGAACATGGCTTTCTCGAACCAGTAGTCGGGGATGATTCTGCGGGCCACACCGAAGATGTAGATGGCTGTGCAGACGAGGCCCGTCACCAGCAGGATGAGCAGCGGCACCAGGTTCTGGAGCACCACCGACAGCTTGATGCTGGCAATGCCGCAGGCAACAAGAATGTCGGTAAACGTTCCGCTGAGGTGGCCGATGGTTGAAGGGCAGATGTAGCGGATGACTCCCGTACGACGGAAGAGTGAGGCAACGATGATACCGGCAATAAACGCACAACTGAATACAGGCAGCGACAACTGTGGTAAAAACAGCTGTACGAGTTTGCTCAGCCCGTAACCGCCGAGCGCCACAGCCATGACCACGGAGAAATTGAAGGTCAGCGAGTCGATGGAGATGCTCGACGTGGTGGTCTTGCCCAATGGCATGCGTTTCTCTTCGGGCAACAATCCGGCACGGTATTCAGCTGGCAGCTCGCTGAAGCTGGTCAGGAACGATGTGTAGCCCTTCTGTGTGCCCCGCTTGACTATGAGCAGTCCAATAACCACCGAGCCGATGATACCCACCGTGGCAGCTGTCATGGCCAGTGTGAGCATGTCGTCATAGTTGTAGGTTTGGAAAGCAGCTCCCAGTGCTGCTGCCGTGCCATGGCCGCCACAATAGCCTGCAGGCATTGACAGTCCAAAAGCACTGTTCAGCTCCGGCCAGAACAGGCGTAGCACGCAGATGCCCATCAGTCCGCCCAAGGTCCATTGTGCCAACATACCCACTTGCGAGTAAACCCACATGCGGCCGATGTTGTTGCCCGAGGCTTTCGAGCTGTCCGTTGTGAACGGCAGGCACCCGAAGATGCAGGCAATGAGGATGCTGGCGTAGGTTCCTGTGTTCTCTGACAGCGGAATGCATGCAATGCCGTTGGGCCCCAGGGCCAGTCCTAAGAATCCGGCAATGAGCGAGGGAGGGATGAACAATCGCTGCACCCATTTCACTTTTACGCGTATGAACTTTCCAATCAGCAGCAAAAGGGTAATCATGCCCGCATCTACAAAGAGCGTCCATGGCGTGAAAGGATCTTTCTCTGCTTTGGCTGCCACTTGCTCGTTTGTAGTGTTCCGGTCCATGAAATCGCTGATTTTCGCAGCACATAGCGGCAGCAGTCGTTTGATGCGCGACAGATTGTCGGCACTGACGGTTTGCTCAGAAAAAGGCACGAACATGGTAGTGATGTCCTCAGACCCCGGATTGCGACCATACTTGAAAGCATAAGTCAGGTTCCCGTCTTTGTCGAGACACTCGCTAGGAAGCAGGGCAGAAGCCACCGAGATATAAGGCTCTAGTGTGCCTTGGTTGCCAATGTCGTTCAGATTGTGGTCGGCAAGCAGGGTTTTGTAGCACTCGTAGGCTGTTCCTACGGCAGGGTCGATGAATTCGCAGTCGTCGGAAATCAGACGCGCATAGGGTCTGTGCCCGGTTTTGTCCTGAAAGCTCTTCAGTTCTATGAGGTGTTTCTTTAAAGTCTCGATGGCGAAGGGGTAGTGCGTGCAGCCCAGAATGATGCGGTCGATGGGTTTTTGGATATTCTGTTTGCGTGCTCTCTCCAGCAGGCAGAGCAGGTTGAACCGGGCATAGTTGTCGGCTGAGTTCAGTTGTATGCGCGTTACTCTTCCGCGACTATCGCGCTCAATGAATGCCTGGTTGTTGGTTGTGTCGAAGTTGTAGGCATCAATCAGATCAGGGTCAATGTCGCCATCCGTCTTGCCCAGTTTCGGTCCACGATAGTTGGCTGAGAAGGTGGTGAGCGAACGGTCCACAAACTCTTTCTCCTCGTCAACGGCCTCGGCGAATCCGTAGCCGGGCTGACTGACGACAGACAGCTGCATGGCAGCGGGTTTGGTAGCGCTGAGCGTACGCTCATACACGCCACTGCTGATGGTTCCTTCCGTGGCCAGCACGCCAATAGCTGTTGTGGGTTTGTTGCCGATAGACTCTAACGCACTCTGCGCTCCGGCGTTTACCACACCAATCACCTTCACCGGGCTTTGTGCACCTGCCAGTAACTGCTGGATGTGCTCCAGACCGTAGGCCGTTGCCGTGTTGCAGGCGATGACAATTATCTTGACAGGACTTTTCTGCCCTTCAGGCTTTTGCGACCGATTGTCTTTCCAGAACTGCCCCTTCAGCAGGAAAAGGGCATCTTTCACAGCCAGCTCGCGCAGGTAGTCGGCCTTGCCCTCACGGTCGTAGCGCCCATAAGGCATATTTGCCTGGTCGGCCAGATACTCGAAGTTCTCGTTTTGGAAATCGGGAATCCCGTCGGGTTTCTCCTCACCGGTCTCATTGTTGAATCGGTCCTGCCGGAGTATTCGCTCAAGCACAGTGAATCCTCCCGTTCCACTGTCGAATACGCCAATGGGCAGATCGCGCAGTAGGGAAGGGTAGTTTTTGAAGTCAACATATTGGATGGACGTTTTGTCGTTGAGTGCCTTCTGGCATACTGGCAGCAAGGTGGTTTGTGCTTTTGCAGGCAGGCACAACGACCAGGCAATGAGTAAAGAGTATATAAAAGCCTTGTATTTCATGGATGTATGGTGCTAATCGATGCTTCTTTCAGTTATTTCTTGCCTTTGTTGCTTCGTTTCGAGACAGGCCGTGCCACTCTCTTCTGATGATACTTTTTGGCCTCTTCGATGAGGAATCCGAAGAAGCGCGGCATCACCTTGTCGCCATGTACGGTGAAAATCTCGGGATGCGACTGGATGGCCAGGATGCGGTGGCGCGGATAGCCCTCCATCATCTCAGGCACGCTGTCGGGGCTCCAGGCCGTGATGCGCAGCTCCGGGGCAATATCCCTGATGCACTGGTGGTGGCGGCTGTTCACTCCGGTGGCTGTGAGTCCGAGCACCTTGGCCGACACCGTTCCGGGCACGATGCTGATGTCGTGGGCCGGTGTGGTGCTGTCGTCGGTCTGCCGGTGGCACAGCTCCGACTGCGGGAAGTCCGACGGTATGTCCTGCCAGAGCGTGCCGCCCATGGCCACGTTGATCATCTGCAGGCCGCGGCAGATGCCGAAGATGGGCATGCGCAGCTCGTGGGCCTTCTTGAAGAGCAGCAGTTCGAAGACGTCGCGCTCGTCGTTCACCTCGCCCAGCTGGGGATGGCGCTCGTGGCCGTAGTAGGCCGGGTCGACATCCGGACCGCCCGTCATGAGCAGTCCGTCGAGCATGCGCACCACGGTGGCCAGCTCCTGCGGGTCATCGGTAGAGGCAATGAGGTAGGGCGTGCCCCCTGCCATCGTGACGGCTCTGACGTAGTCGTAGCCCACCGCGAGGCTGTTCTTCTTCAGGGTGGTGGTGATGCCGATGACGGGCTTTCTGCCCTTCACAGCCTTCTGGGCGCACAGGCTGTCGGCACGTTGGTAGAGCGCAGCCAGCTTTGGAGCCAGCCGGCCGTTGGTTTGCGCAACCGTGCCCTGAATGGCAAAGAGGCATGCCATGATGGCGGCAAGATATAATCTTTTCATGGTCGTTGGTGTGTTTATATTCGCGATACAACTGCAAATATAATAAAAAATCTGCACATTGTTCACTCTACGGGCGATTATTTTTCCGTGAGTGAAATATTGTCCGCTCATGATGACAATGTTTCCATCTCCCAGAGAGCAAATCCCTGTTTTCCGTGAGGGCGAAATGCAATAGCGCAAAATTGCGCCCATGCACTCTCTTTTTATCCTTGGTTAGTTTCTGTCTATTACAGCAATATGTCAAAGATCGCTCGGTGTGTCGCACCCTCTCACGAGGTAACGTTTCGTTACACCATCGGCATCGATATAGACCCCAATATATGTATTTAAGTAGATTGTTTTGAGACATAAACGGACGCTTCCATTTACCCTACAAAGATACAAAAAATTTTTGAAACGACCAAATTTTTCATGCCGGAAATGACCCGTTTTTTGCCCGGTTTTGCAAGTCTTTTTGCTTTTGACTTCCTCGTCTACATAAGCGCCACTTTTGTCACATTGTCACATTGTCACATTGGGGGTATATTAGCGTACGATGTCTGTTGCCATGCCGTCGATGGCCTCCAGGCTCAGCCTTGATTTCACCAAAAACGTTACTTTGTCACATTGTCACATTGGGGCATTATTACGGGATGCCCCCACCAACTCCAGACACCCTCCAGCCCCCCACCAGCTCCCCCGAGGGGGGAAGAGAACTGCTGGTTCAAGGCTTAAGAAGGATAATAATAGGAATAAAAAAATAGAAATAATAGAAGAAAAATAGGAAGAATAGGAAGAAAAAAATAGAAGAAATAGAGATAATAGAAGAATAGAAATAATAGAAAAAATAGGAATAATAGTAATTTAAAATTATTATATATTATAATATATAATAATTCAGTAGTACTATTATCCCTGCCCCCCTCTCTCCCCCCGTGCGGGAGGACACAATATTACGCGCGGATGCAACAATGTGACAATGTGACAAAATTCAAAAACCGTCGTTCAAGGTGTGCGGAATGATGATGAGCCGACGTAAAGTAACTCTCTGAGCGTCTGGAGTTTTCCTTCACGCCGACGGAGTACGCATTTACATTTGTTAACACGAAATTGCCCCGAAATTAACACTTTTTCACACCGTACAGAAGGCCAAATTTTGGTAGTCTGAGAGTTTTTTAGTAACTTTGCAAATAGGAAAAGACAAATTCGAGTTGAACTCTGAGAGAGTTGAGAACATTTCAAGTTGAGAACTGAGAGGTGAGAATTGAGAGGTATGATTACCATACGAACTGGGAGAGCTTACGAGTTGAGAACTGAGAGGTGAGAACTGAGAGGTATGATTACCGTACGAGCTGGGAGAGCTTACGAGTTGAGAACTGATAGGTGAGAGTTGAGAGGTATGATTACCGTACGAGCTGAGAGAGCTTACGAGTTGAGAACTGAGAGTTGAGAACTGAGAGGTATGATTACCTTATGAGCTGAGAACAGAGAAGACTCTACTCAGCAGCGGTTACCCCTGAAGCTGGAGAAAAAATCTGTGAAAATCCGTGGCATCTGTGTGAATTAAAGATTGAGTATTATATAAATCGGTGTAAATCTGTGTAATCTGTGGGCAAATGTCAAGAAAAACGAAAACTTTTCCGCACCCCGAAAATAGTGCCGAAAACGCTTGCATATCACCGGAAAAATGAGTAACTTTGCAGTAGACCCTAGACGAGTTGAGAGCTGAGAATTGAGAACTGAGAGGTATGATTACCTTTGGCAACGGCCACAAGCGCGCATGGCTATTGTCCAAACTCCTAAACTCCCAAACTCCCCAAACTCCCAAACTCCCCATAAGGAGTTCATGTTGAAAGTTGTAGAGGTAATCACACTTATCCCTTCTCACTTGTCACTTCTCACTTAAAAAAAACCTTCCCTTCCGCATCGATATTGTAAAAAAAAGAGAGAAGCCTTGCGCACGGGCAATTCTTCTCTCCTGGTATGTGTGACTCCCGAAGGAGTGGCTGCTCCTTATGAGTTGTACTCCTGCCAGCTCTTCATCTTGATGTCTTCCTCGCTCATGCTGCAGAAGGCCTCGATGAACGCTTTGGCCAGTCGGCCGTTGGTCATCAGCGGGATGTTGTGGTCGATGGCACCGCGGCGGATGCGGTAGCCGTTGGTCAGCTCGCGCTTGGTGTGGTTCTTCGGCACGTTGATGATGAGGTCGAACTTGTGCTGGGCGATGAGGTCCATCACGTTGTTCTCGCTACCCTCGTCGGGCCATCCTACTGCGATGGCGGGCACACCGTTGTCGTTGAAGAACTTGGCGGTGCCGCCGGTGGCGTAGATGTCGTAGCCTTTCTTGGTGAGCTCGCGGGCAGGCTCGAGCAGTTGCACCTTGCCCTTGGCGCCTCCAGAGCTGATGAGCACGGCCTTCTTGGGCAGGCGGTAGCCGGTGGCGATGAGTGCGTTGAGCAGGGCCTCGTGCAGGTCGTCGCCCAGGCAGCCCACCTCGCCGGTAGAGCTCATGTCGACGCCCAGCACGGGGTCGGCATTCTGCAGACGGGCAAACGAGAACTGGCTGGCTTTGACGCCGATGCGGTCGATGTCGAACTCGCTGCGGTCGGGGCGTGTGTAGGGTGCGTCGAGCATGATCTTGGTGGCGGTCTCGATGAAGTTGCGCTTCAGGATTTTGCTCACGAAGGGGAACGAGCGGCTGGCGCGCAGGTTGCACTCGATGACTTTCACCTCGCGGTTCTTGGCCAGGAACTGGATGTTGAACGGTCCGCTGATGTTGAGTTCCTTGGCTATCTTGCGCGATATCTTCTTGATCTGGCGGATGGTGGAGAAGTAGATGTGCTGGGCGGGGAACACCATGGTGGCGTCGCCTGAGTGCACACCGGCATACTCGATATGCTCGGAGATGGCATACTCTACCACCTCGCCCTTGTCGGCCACGGCGTCGAACTCAATCTCCTTGGTGTCTTGCATGAACTGCGACACCACCACGGGGAACTCTTTCGACACCTCGGTGGCCATGTTGAGGAAGCGGTGCAGCTCCTCGTCGTCGTAGCATACGTTCATGGCTGCGCCCGAGAGCACGTAGGAGGGGCGTACGAGCACGGGATAGCCCACCTCGCTGACAAACTCCTTGATGTCGTCGAACGAGGTCAGCGCGCGCCAGGCTGGCTGGTCGATGCCCAGTTTGTCGAGCATGGCCGAGAACTTGTCGCGGTTCTCAGCGCGGTCGATATTCACCGGCGATGTGCCCAGCACGGGAACGCCCTGGCGGTAGAGTTTCATGGCCAGGTTGTTGGGTATCTGTCCGCCCACGCTGACGATGACGCCGCGGGGCTGCTCCAGGTCGATGACGTCGAGCACACGCTCGAGCGACAGCTCGTCGAAATACAGGCGGTCGCACATGTCGTAGTCGGTAGAGACGGTCTCGGGGTTGTAGTTGATCATGATCGACTTGTAGCCCAGTTTGCGGGCAGTATTGATGGCGTTCACCGAGCACCAGTCGAACTCCACGCTCGAGCCGATGCGGTAGGCGCCGGAGCCCAGTACGATGACCGACTTCTCGTTCTTGTAGTAGTCGATGTCGTGCTTGGCGCGGTAGGCCGCGGTGGTATGTGTCTCACAGGTGAAGTCGTCGTGGAAGGCAGGCTTCTGGTTGTAGGTGAGATAGAGGTAGTTGGTCAGCTCGGGGTGCTCGCTGGCCACGGTGTTGATGCGCTTCACGGCGGGCACGATGCCTCTCTCCTTGCGGTAGCGGCGCACCTCAAGGTTCTCTTTCTCCATGTTGCCGGCACCGGGTTTGAGCACGAAGCGTGCTATCTGGAAGTCGGAGAATCCGGCGGCCTTCACCTCGGTGAGGAACTCGTCGGAGAGCTCTTCCAGCTTGTTGAAGGCCATGAGCTGGTGCTTCAGGTCGACGATGCGCTTGAGTCGCTTGAGGAACCACACGTCGATCTTGGTGAGCTCCTCGATGCGCTCGATGGTGTAACCCTCCTCCAGGGCCTGAGCGATGGCGAAGATGCGCAGGTCGGTGGGGTTCTGCAGGGCGTCGTCGAGGTCGTCGAAGCGGGTGTGGTCGTTGCCCACGAATCCGTGCATGCCTTGTCCGATCATGCGCAGACCCTTCTGGATCATCTCCTCGAAGGTACGTCCGATAGACATGATCTCGCCCACCGACTTCATGCTCGAGCCGATGTGTCGGCTCACGCCGGCAAACTTAGTGAGGTCCCAGCGGGGTATTTTGCAAATCATATAGTCGAGCTGCGGAGCCACATAGGCCGAGTTGGGTGTGCCCATCTCGCCAATCTGGTCGAGGGTGTAGCCCAGGGCTATCTTGGCGGCCACGAAGGCGAGGGGATAGCCGGTGGCCTTGGAGGCCAGAGCGCTCGAGCGGCTCAGTCGGGCGTTGATCTCGATGATGCGGTAGTCGTTGGTCTGGGCGTTGAAGGCAAACTGTATGTTGCACTCGCCCACGATGTTCAGATGGCGCACGCAGCGGATGGTAATCTCTTGCAGCATCTTCACCTGCTCGTCGGTCAGCGAGCATGTGGGAGCCACGACGATGCTCTCGCCGGTATGGATGCCCAGGGGGTCGAAGTTCTCCATCGAGGCCACGGTGAAGCAATGGTCGTTGGCGTCGCGTATGCACTCGAACTCAATCTCCTTCCATCCCTTGAGGCTTTCCTCGACCAGTATCTGCGGGGCGAAGGTGAATGCGCTCTCTGCCAGTTCTACGAAAGCCTTCTCGTCGGGGCAGATGCCGCTGCCCAGTCCGCCCAGGGCGTAGGCCGAGCGAATCATGATGGGGAAACCGATGGAGCGGGCAGCCTTCAGGGCGTCGTCCATGTTCTCAACGGCGTGGCTGACGGGTGTCTTGAGCTCTATCTCGTCGAGCTTCTTGACAAACAGGTCGCGGTCCTCGGTGTTCATGATGGCCTCGACGCTGGTGCCGAGCACCTCCACACCATACTCTTTCAGGGTGCCGTTCTGGTAGAGCTCAGTACCACAGTTCAGGGCGGTCTGTCCGCCGAAGGCAAGCAGTATGCCGTCGGGGCGCTCTTTCTTGATGATCTCTGTGACGAAGTGGGTGGTCACCGGTTGAAAATACACTTTGTCGGCAATACCCTCAGAGGTCTGAATGGTGGCAATGTTCGGATTGACAAGCACGCTGGAGATGCCCTCCTCGCGCAAAGCCTTCAGGGCCTGCGAGCCGGAGTAGTCGAATTCACCTGCTTGTCCGATTTTCAGTGCGCCCGAACCCAGTACGAGCACTTTGTTGAGTTTTCTCTTCATGATTTGTTTGAGTATGTTATATTGTGATAATCCTTATCTCTCTTTTTACACTTATTTTTACAACTTGGCAGTATCGTAAACAAAAATGGTATCTTCCTGAGCGAAAGTACTCAGAGAAGATACCATCATATTGTTTGACTGAAAAACTGTCCTCATTGTTTAGAAGTTGACTCCGAAGTTAGCGAAGAAAGCGTTGCTGTGAATTCCGTCAATCTCGTCGGCCTTTGAAATGTTGTTTACACCGAACTGATAGCCTAGTTCCAGATAGAGCTTGTTGTATTCGGCGCCGCATCCAAGCTTGAATCCCATGTTGAACCGGTTCAGGCCCATCCATTTCTTCTCGTCGAAGGTGCCTACCTTCACTCCGTTAATCTTGGTCTTTCCGCTGATGGCCTGTGCGAAGTAAGGACCGATGAACGGCAGCACGGCAATCTGGTCGGTGGCCTTAAAGCCATATTTAATAAGGAGGGGGATTTCGAGGTTGTTGTAACCCACGTTCTTGGCACCACGCTCGGTGTAGTAGAGTCCGCTCTCAAGGAACAGGGGAGTGGAGTCGGAGACACGCAGGCCGATGATACCCGCCAGTGTCATGCCTATTTTCGAGTCAGCATCAAGACCGTCACCGCTCAGAGTGGCCGATGTCATACCGATGCGAACACCATAGTATAGGTTTTCTTTACTCAAATCGAAGCCACCGCTGCTGAACTGTGCAAACGATGGAACAGTCAGGATGGCTGTCAGAATTGCTACAAAAAATCTCTTCATAATGCTAGTTTTATGATGTGATACTTTAAAATTGTGTGCAAAGTAACTAAAATTTTTGCGATTGACAAAGTGTTTTGCCAAAATTATGATTATTTTTTCATGCGTTTACATAAATATACATCATTCATGTCGTTTCATTGCCCGTCGGCCTGCCGGCTTGGTACAGGGCAAGACCAGTTGTTGGAGCATGGCGAGGCTGGTTGTTGGAGCGTGGCGAGGCTGGTTGTTGGAACGTAGCGAGGCCGGTTGCTGGAACGTGGTGAGGCCAGTTGTCGGAGTGTGGCGAGGCTGGCGGAATTCTCTTGCGGCAAGGTGCTTAGAAGAGGCTGCCCTCGGTGGGCTGCGGGGCGGCGCTGCCGAAGCGGCTCACGAACTCGTCCTCCGAGATGATGCTGATGCCCAGCTCTTTGGCTTTCTTGTTCTTGCCCGATGTCGACTCCACATCGTTGTTGATGAGGAAGCTGGTCGAACCGCTCACGCTGCCTGCCACGCGTCCGCCCTGCGACTCGATGAAGGCTTTCAGCTCGTTGCGGTTTTTGAAGTGGTGCACATCGCCGGTGATGACGAAGGTGAGGCCCTCGCAACGGGCTCCGCTCTGCTGCAGGGTCTGGCTCACGCGTACCTCTTTTAGTAGTCTCTCCACCGCGGCCTGGTTGCGCTCGTCGGCAAACCACTTCGCAAACGAGGCTGCCTTCTCGGGACCGATGCCGGGAATGGCCTCGAGCGCGGCGTGGCGGGTGCCCTCGTGCTCGGGGTTGGTGACGAGGTCGATGAGCTGCTCGAAGGGATAGGCTGCCAGCAGGCGCTTGCAGACATCGATGCCGCACATGGGGATGGTGAGGGCATAGAGCAGGCGCTGGGCCTCAATGTCGCGGGCCTTCTCTATCGACCGCATCATGTTCGAGGCCGACTTCTCGCCAAAACCTTCCATCGAGGCAATCTCGCGTATGTGGCTTCGCAGCAGGTAGATATCGGCAAACTCGCCAATCCATCCCATGTTGATGAAGCGGGCCAGCGTCTGCTCGGAGATGCCGTCGATGTTCATGCCCTCCTTCGAGACGAAGCGCGTGAATTTCTTCAGTTGCTTGGCCGGACAGTCGGTATTGGTGCAATGCAGGGTGCGCGTGCCGCTGTTCTCGCTCACCTTGATGGTGGTGGCAGCACCGCAGACGGGGCAGGCCTGTGGAATCTCCAAAGTGCCTTCGGCGCGGACGACCTTCACCACCTTCGGAATAATCTTGTTGGCCTTGATCACCTGCATCAGCGTGCCCTTGCCGCCAATGCCCAGCCGCTCGCACTCGCTGATGTTGCAGAGCGAGGCGCGCTTCACGGTGGTTCCCTCCAGCTCCACGGGCTTGAACACAGCCACCGGCGAGATGGTTGAGGCGGCGCACGACCACTCCACATGGTCGAGCTCGGTGTCGGCGGTCTCGTCTTGCCATTTGAAAGCCAGTCCGGCGCGTGTGGCATGATGGCCGGTCACGCTGCCCGTGGCGGCATATTCTGTGTCGTCGTAGACGATGACCAGTCCGTCGACGGGGAAGGGATTCTTTTTCAGCGGTGTGTGCTTGCTGCCAGCCTCGTCGCTCTTCGCCGGACTCGCTTGTCCTGTCACGCGCAGGGTGAACCGCTCGATGGCAGCCTCTACGGCCGGCAGGGTGGGGTGCTCAATGCACTCGCGCTCCACGGTGTTGAAGCCCAGCGCGTCGAGCCAAGCCATGCGGGCGCCCCACGAGGGCAGGTTCTCGTCGCAATGCACCAGCGTGAAGGCTATCCACTGGATGTGGCGCTGGCGCACCTCATTCACGTCTTTCAGCGTCAGCGAGCCCGAGGCGAGGTTGCGGGGGTTGGCATAGTCCTCGTCGGTCTCCATCAGGAACCGCTCGAAGTCGTCGTACGAGATGACTGCCTCGCCGCGGATTACGATGTGGCCGTCGGCCTTGATGCGCTGTGGAATGCCGCCGATGGCCGTTGCCAGGTGGGTGATGTTGGTGCCGATATGTCCGTTGCCGCGCGTCACCACCTTGGTCAGCCGCCCCTTGTCGTAGGTCACCACCAGCGTCAGTCCGTCTAGCTTCCACGAAATCCAGATGGGCCGCTCTTCCGCCCATTTCACCAGGTCGGCAGGCTGCTTGGTCTTGGCCAGCGAGAGGGCAGCATACTCGTGCTCCTCCTTCTGTCCGCCGATGGCACCGCCGCTCACGTTCTGTGTGGGGCTGTCGGGCAGGCTGACGCCCGTCTCGGCCTCCAGCAGTTTCAGCTTGTCGAACATAGCGTCCCACTCAAAGTCGGTCATCATCTCGCCTCTGCCCTCATAGTAAGCCTCTGAGGCCTCGTTGAGCCGCTCCACCAGCTGCTCCATCTGTCGTCTTTGCTCGTCTGTCATGGTTTGTTAGTTCTTTTGTCTTTGCTTGTCTGTCGTTGTTTGTTCTTTTTATGCAAAGATAGTCACATTTTTCGAAAAAACAAGGTTCATCATCGAAAAAAGATTGTTTGCCTCTCCTCCGGCTGGCTCATCTTCGTTGCTTCCATGGCCTGCAAACGATGTATCATCAGCCATGAAGGAAACGCAGAACGTAAGATAATCCATATTCTTACCACGTTTTTTCCATATAGAGGAAGCCGAAAAGACCGTAATTTTGCAGTCGGAAAGTACAACAAGACTAAAAACCAACAGAAACATGCAACAGTTTAACAAAGGATTTATTTATTTCATCTGCCTCGTTTCGGCCATGGGCGGTCTGCTCTTCGGCTACGACTGGGTAGTGATAGGCGGTGCCAAACCGTTCTACGAGTTGTTCTTCGGCATCAGCAACTCGCCGTTGATGCAGGGTGTGGCCATGACCACGGCGCTGGTGGGCTGCCTGGTGGGTGCCATGGTGGCAGGCAGCGCAGCCGACAAGTTCGGGCGCAAGCCGCTGCTCATGGTGTCGGCCGTGCTCTTCACGGTGTCGGCCATTGCCACGGGATTGTTCAACGACTTCACCTTATTTAATATAGCCCGCTTCATTGGCGGCATCGGCATCGGTGTGGCGTCGGCACTGGCGCCTATGTACATTGCCGAGGTGAGTCCGGCAGACATCCGCGGCCGCATGGTGAGCCTGAACCAGATGACCATCGTGCTGGGCATCCTGGGGGCGCAGATCGTGAACATGCTGCTGGCCCGCGACACGTCGGTGGCCGAGAGTCAGGCGTGGAACATCGCCTGGGGCTGGCGCTGGATGTTCTGGGCTGAGACCCTGCCGGCTGCCCTCTTCCTTGTGATGAGCTTCTTCATTCCCGAGAGTCCCGTCTACCTGCGCCTGAAGAATGCCAAGGCCGCCAAGCCCAAGGGCAATGAGGCCGGCATGAAGGAACTGCTTCGTCCGAAATACCGCAGGGTGCTGTTGCTGGGCTTGGTCATCGCCGTGTTCCAGCAGTGGTGCGGCACCAATGTCATCTTCAACTATGCGCAGGAAATCTTTGTCGGCGCAGGCTTCGATGTCGACGGCATGTTCATCAATATCGTCATCACGGGCATTGCCAATGTGGTGTTCACCATCGTGGCCTTGTACACCATCGAGAAGTGGGGCCGCCGCACGCTCATTCTGCTGGGCGCTGGCGGACTGGGACTGACCTATCTCATTCTGGGCACCTGCTACTTCATGGGTGTGAAAGGCATTCTGATGGTGATGCTCGTCGTGGCTGCCATCTCGATATATGCCATGACGCTGGGCCCCGTCACATGGACGCTGCTGGCTGAGATCTTCCCCAATCACCTGCGTGGCGTGGCCATGGCCACCTGTACGTTTGCCCTGTGGGTGGGCTGTTGCACCCTCACCTTCTCGTTCCCCTCGATGAATGAGGCACTGGGCAGCAGCGGCACGTTCTGGATCTATAGTGCCATCTGCCTCTGCGCCTTCGTGTTCCTGTGGCGCCGTTGTCCGGAGACCAAGGGCAAGAGCCTGGAGCAGCTCGAACAGGAACTGGTGAACGAGAAGTAATCAACAATAGAGTAATTTCGTAAACGATATAAGACCATGGTAAAAGCTTGGAGAGAAATAGTGACCATTCCCACCTATGAGGTGGGCAAGCCCGAGAAGAACCCGATGTTCCTGGAGAAACGTGTCTATCAGGGGTCTAGTGGTGTGGTGTATCCCTATCCCGTCATCGAGACGATGAGCGATGAGAAGGTAGACAAGGACTATCTGGCCATTTGGCTGGAGAACGAGTATATCATAGTGATGGTGCTGCCCGAGCTGGGCAGCCGTGTACAGATGGCCTACGACAAGATTGCCCGGCGCCACTTCGTGTACTACAACCACGTCATCAAGCCTGCCTTGGTGGGCTTGGCCGGTCCGTGGATCAGCGGCGGCATCGAGTTCAACTGGCCGCAGCATCACCGTCCGTCCACCTATATGCCTGTCGACACCACCATCGAGCACAATGCCGACGGAAGTGTCACGGTGTGGGTGAGCGAGATGGAGAAGATGTTCCATCAGAAAGGCATGGCGGGCTTCACGCTGCGCCCCGGTTGCGCCTACCTCGAGATCAAAGGCCGCCTCTACAACCGTACCGATGTGCCGCAGACCTTCCTTTGGTGGGCCAACCCCGCCGTAGAGGTAAACGACCAATACCAGAGTGTGTTCCCGCCCGACATCAATGCCGTGTTCGATCATGGCAAGCGGGCCGTATCGTCGTTCCCCATCGCCACGGGCACCTATTACAAGATGGACTACTCGGCAGGCGTCGATATCTCGAACTACAAGAACATTGCCGTGCCCACCAGTTACATGGGCGTCAACTCGCGCTTCAACTTCGAGGGCGGCTACGAGAACGACACCCATGCCGGCATGCTGCATGTGGCCAGCCACCACTATTCGCCAGGCAAGAAACAATGGACATGGGGCAACGGTGACTTCGGCCGCGCCTGGGACCGCAACCTGACAGACGAGATAGTTGATTCAGTTGAGAACGGAGAGTTGAGAACTGAGAACGGAGAGTTGAGAACTGAGAGGTATGATATGCCTCAGGGCTCGAGCAAAGAATTGTGCGACTCTTCTCAAGCAGAAAAATCAAATCATACCTCTCCGTTCTCCGTTCTCAGTTCTCAACTAAGACCCGGTTTTCGTCCTTACATCGAGCTGATGGCGGGTGTCTATACCGAGAATCAGCCCGACTTCACGTGGCTGATGCCATACGAGGAGAAGCAGTTCGTGCAGTATTTCATGCCCTACCGTGAGCTGGGCGTGGTGAAGGAAGCCTCGAAAGACCTTATCTTCAACATCAACGAGGTGGGCGACGGCAAGGTGGAGTTCAAGGTGTTTGCCACCTCAAAACAAGACCTTCTGCTGGTGCTGCGCAACGACGATGGCGAGGTGTACTATCAGAAACAGCTCACCCTCTCGCCCGAGCATGTGCTGGCAGAGACCGTCGACGTGAAGGGAGCACGCTTCAACCAGCTCACCTTCGACATTGTGAAGACCTTCGTCTACGGCCAGCGCACCGTGCTCAGCTGGCATGCCGAGGCCGATGAGATTCGTCCCATTCCCGATAGTGCCGAGGCTGCCTTGCTGCCCAGTCAGGTGAAGACCAACGAACAGCTCTACCTCACGGGCCTGCATCTCGAGCAGTACCGCCATGCCACATGGAGTCCTGTCGACTACTACGAAGAGGCTTTGCGCCGCGACCCCGACGACATCCGTTGCCTGAATGCCCTGGGACTGTGGTACATTCGTAAAGGGCGCTTCCAGCAAGCTGAAGCATATCTCTGCAAAGCTGTAAGGCTACTCCAGAAGCGCAATCCTAATCCCTACGACGGCGAGGCCATCTACAACCTCGGTCTGGCGCTGAAGTACCAGGGCAAGACCGCTGAGGCCTACGAGCGTTTCTGGAAAGCCACATGGAACAAGGCCTGGGCCGACGCCGGCTATTTCGAGGCCGCGAAGATCAGCGTCTCGCAAGGCCGTTACGAGGATGCCCTCGACGAGCTCGACCGCTGTCTCATCAGCAACTGGCACAACCACAAGGCACGCGCCCTGAAGACGGCTGTCCTGCGCAAACTCGACAAGAAGGAAGAGGCACTGGCACTCATCGGCGAGTCGCTGCACTTCGACCTGTTCAACTACGGCTGCCGCTACGAGCAGTATCTGCTGACGGGCGAGCAGGCCGTGCTCGACGAGCTGAAGCAGCTCATGCGCCGCTCTTCCGACAACTACGACGAGATAGCCCTCGACTACTGTGCTGCCGGACTCAACGACGAGGCCCGTGCCCTCTGGCAGATTGTCATCGGTGAGCATGCCACATCGCCCATGACCTACTATTATCTGGGGCGCTACGACGAGGCCGAGCAGGCCGACTCAGCCTACTGCTTCCCCAACCGTCCTGAGGCTGTCATCGCCCTGGAGGCTGCCAAGCAGCAGAATCCGACAGGCAGCAAGGCTCCTTATTATCTGGGTTGCCTCTACTATGCCGCCCGCCAGTACGACTTGGCCATCGACAACTGGGAGCGCTCTGCCCGGCTCGACCCCGCATTCCCCACCGTATGGCGCAACCTCGCCCTGGCCCGTTTCAACAAGCAGGACCGCCAGCAGGAGGCTCTAGAATATATGGAGCGAGCCTTCCACCTCGACGAAAACGACGAGCGCGTCCTCATGGAGCTCGACCAGCTGTACAAGCGTCTGCACCATCCGCATGAGGAGCGGCTGGCTTTCCTCCAGCAGTATCCTCATCTCATCGAGCGCCGCGACGACCTTGTGCTCGAGGAAATCACACTGCTCAACCAGACAGGCCGCTATGCCGAGGCCATGCAGAAACTCGATGCCCACACCTTCCATCCATGGGAGGGCGGCGAAGGCAAGGTGCCCGCTCAGTATCAGATTTGCCGCGTAGAACTGGCCAAGCAAGCTCTGGCACGTCAGGAGTACGAACAGGCCATCCGCCTGCTCAGCCAATGTCTGGAATATCCTCACCACCTTGGCGAAGGCAAACTCTATGGCGCACAGGAAAACGACTTCTACTATCTGTTGGGAGTTGCTTACGACGCGCTCGGACAGGCTGAAAAAGCACGTGAGTGTTGGGAAGAAGCTACCAAGGGTCCGCAGGAGCCTGCTGCCGCCATGTACTACAACGATGCGAAGCCCGATAAAATCTTCTATCAGGGACTGGCACTCCGCAGGCTGGGTCGTGAGGGTGAGGCCAACGGCCGTTTCTACAAACTGCTGAACTACGGCAAACAGCATGTCTTCGACCATGTGGTGATGGACTATTTTGCCGTATCGCTGCCCGACCTGCTCATCTGGGACGACTCGCTCGACACGAAGAACGAGATTCACTGCAAATACATGCTCGCCCTCGGCTACTGCGGCATGGGCGACATGGAGCATGCCCTGCGCTACCTCGCCGATGTGGAGGCACTCGACAACAACCATCAGGGCATTCAGCAACTTCGCACGCTGATGGATTTGCAGGTTTAGAAATAAAATACTATCTTTGCAGCAGTAAGCTGCGAGACGGCACTGTCCTCTCTTGCATGGAGAGTACGGTGCTGTCTTCATTTCCGATGATTCACTAAAAACTTGAACACATGAAAACCGACAACCGACTTCTCATCATCTTCGCCTTGCTTCTTGTGAGCGTGGCTGCCAAGGCGTCCGACTTCGGCAAGGCGGTCACCTGGGACCGTCATAGTCTGCTCATCGACGGCCACCGTGTCTGTCCTGTCATGGGCGAGATACACTACAGCCGTGTGCCTGCCGCCGAATGGCTAGCCGAGGTGCGCAAGATGCGCGAGGGAGGTGTGACGATCATCGCCACCTACATCTTCTGGAACCACATCGAGGAGCAGGAGGGCATCTACCAGTGGGACGGACAGCGCAACCTGCGCCGCTTCCTCGAGGTATGCCGCGACGAGGGCATGCCCGTGGTGCTCCGCCTCGGGCCGTTCTGTCATGGCGAGGTGCGCAATGGCGGCATCCCCGACTGGATGTTCACCAAGGGCTGCCGGCTGCGCGAGAAGAACGATGTGTTTCTCCACTATGTCGGACAACTCTATCGCCAGATCTTCACCCAGGTGCAAGGCCTGCAGTGGAAGGACGGTGGTCCGGTCATCGCCGCCCAGTTCGACAATGAGTACCGCGGCCGGGGCGAGTATCTCATGGCCTTGAAGGCGTTGGCTTTGCAGAGCGGTTTCGACCTGCCGTTCTACACCCGCACCGGATGGCCGGAGCTGAAGACTCCCGTACCCTTTGGCGAGATGATTCCTCTCTATGGCGACTATGCCGACGGCTTCTGGGACAAGGAGACCACCGAGGGTTGCGGCAAATACTATCAGGCCTTCAACTTCAAGGCTTTCCGCTCCAGCACTGCCATCGGCACCGACCTGCTGGGCGAGCAGAAAGCTACCGTCGAGACCGATGCCGACCGTTATCCTTATTTCACTTGCGAGCTGGGTGGCGGCATGGCCACGGCCTATCATCGCCGTCCGTACGTCTATCCTGAGGATGCCTACTCTTTGGCCCTCGTCAAGCTAGGCTCGGGCTCCAACCTGCTGGGCTACTATATGTATCATGGCGGTACCAATCCCCAGGGCGTGCTCCATACGCTCAACGAGGTGCAGACCTCACCGGGCACCGCCAACAACGACCTGCCCGTGTGCACCTACGACTTCCAGGCACCACTGGGCGAGTTCGGTCAGTCCTATCCCCACTACTACATGCTGCGTCCCCTCCATCTCTTCATGCACGATTATGCGGCGGAGCTGGCTCCCATGAAACCCTCGTTCCCGTCGCCTCAGGACCTCCAGCCGGGCGACGACAGCCAGCTGCGGTGGGCCGTGCGCCGGCAGGGTAGTAGTGCCTTTATCTTCGTCAACAACTACGAGCGTCTGCAGCGCCTCACCACCAAGAAGAATGTCCGGCTCGAGGCCTGCGGAGTGCAGCTGCCCCGGCTCACCATTCCCTCTGGCGCCATGTGCATCTTCCCCGTTAATATCGGCGGTATCCGCTATGCCACAGCCCAGCTGGTGGCTCGTCGCGACGGCAAGGTGTATCTCATGCAGGTCGACGGCATTCCTGTGACCATCGTCACCACCGACGGCCGCACGCTGCGCCATGTGCGCCCCCGCGGTACCGACCGTCCCGTCTATAAAAACCTCTATCTGCTGACGCGCCACGATGCCGAGCGTCTGTTCCTCACAGACCAGGCCGGCGTTGAGACACCTCTGCAGTCTGTCTCTGCCACCAAGACGCGTGAGGCAGGTCCCCTGCGCACCATTGTCAAGGGCAGGGCACGTGTGGCTGAGGCACCATCAGAGGCCGACTGGCAACAGGCAGCGGTCTATACCATTCCCCTGACCGACGTGCAGAATCGTGGCCTGCTGCGCATCAGCTACCGAGGCGACTGTGCCCGTCTTTATGCCGACGGCCGTCTCGTGGCCGACAACTTCTACTATGGCCGTCCCTTCCTCTTCGGACTGTGGCGGCTGCCCGCCGGCACGCGCCAGCTAGAGTTGCGCATCCTGCCCCTGCAGCCCGATGCTCCCATCTATCTGCCTCGCGAGGCCGACCGTACCCCAGGCGAGCAACTCATCCATGTCGAACTCGAAACCACAACCTCACCTTCAGCTACAATCACAGCTACAACCACAGCTACAACCACAACTACAATCACAAGTACAACACCATGAAGCAGCTACTCACCCTTCTCTGTGCCCTTTGCTCTCTGACGGCAGCAGCGCAAGACGTTCTTTCTCTCTCCGGCCAATGGCATTTTGCCATCGGAGCCACGGCTCCAGCCACCTATACCGACCGTGTCGTGCTGCCCGGTTCCATGCTCACCAATGGAAAGGGCGACGATGTCAGCGTGCATACCCAGTGGACCGGCTCACTCTACGACTCGTCGTTCTACTTCAATCCCTACATGGCCCGCTATCGCATCGAGGGACAAATGAAGTTCCCTTTCTTCCTCACGCCCCGCAAGCATTATGTAGGTCCTGCCTGGTATGAGCGCACCGTCGTCGTGCCCGCCACATGGCAGAACCGTAATGTAACTCTCTACCTCGAGCGTCCTCACATCGAGACCACTGTCTTCGTCAACGGTCGTAAGGCTGACCATCAGCTGTCGCTCAGTGTGCCCCATCAGTACGATGTCACGTCGCTGCTGCAACCCGGTCGCGAGAATACCATCACCATCAAGGTCTACAACGGCATCGAGAATGTATGTGTAGGACAAGACTCCCACAGCGTCACCGACCAGACACAGGGCAACTGGAATGGCATCGCCGGGCGCATCGAGTTGCGGGCTGCCCCTCTCATCCACTGCCTGCGTGTCGAGCCCGACATCGCTAGTGCCACCGCCCGGGTCCTGCTCAACGATACCGTCATCATCCTCCAACTCGAGCGTCCTCTGCGTCTGTGGAGCGAGCACGATCCTTATCTTTATACGCGCGAGGTCACCTATCGCGGCTGCCGCATCCCCGTCACCTTCGGCATGCGCGAGGTGGCTGTCAACGGGCGTGAGATCCTGCTCAACGGCAGGGCTGTTCGTCTGCGTGGCACCGTCGAGAACTGTTGCTTCCCCGAGACGGGCTATCCACCCACCGATGTCGCGTCGTGGATGCGCCTGCTGGGTAAGTGCAAGGAGTATGGTCTCAACCATGTGCGCTTCCACAGCTACTGTCCCCCCGATGCCGCCTTCACCGCCGCCGACCGTCTGGGCATCTACCTGCAGCCCGAAGGTCCCTCGTGGCCTAATCATGGTGTCAAGCTCCGTCGTGGCATGGCCATCGACCAGTATCTCATCGACGAGTGCAAGCGCATCATCGACCTCTATGGCGCCCATCCCTCGCTCGTCATGCTCGCTGCTGGCAACGAGCCCGCCGGCGACTGGGTAGCCTGGGGCCGTCAGTTTGTTGCCGAGATGAAGGCTTACGACCCCTCACGCATCTATTGCACAGCCAGCGTCGGAGGCGGCTGGCAGTGGGACGATGGCTCCCAGTATCATGTCAAGGGTGGGGCGCGTGGCCTCGAGTGGGACCGTCGGGCTCCGCAGACTGTCGACGACTTTTCCGCCCAACTCGACTTCCCGCGCAACTACCCCGACACGCAGCCTTGTCAGTCGCCCATCATCGCCCATGAGGTGGGCCAGTGGTGCGCCTTCCCCGACTTCAGCGAGATTCCCCAATACACCGGTGCCTATCAGCCCGGTAACCTCGAGATCTTCCGCGACCTCCTGCGCGACAATGGCATGGCCTCGCAGGCCGAGAAGTTCCTGAATGCCAGTGGCCGCCTGCAGATGCTTGCTTATAAATACGATATCGAGCGCAACCTGCGTACTCCCGGCTATGCTGGTTTCCAGCTGCTGGCTCTCAACGACTACAGTGGCCAGGGCAGCGCCCTCGTCGGTCCTCTCAATGTTCATTGGTATGAGAAAGCCTATTGCCGTGCCGCCGACTGGCGCGAGTTCTGCTCCCCCGTGGTGCCCATGGCCCGATTGCCCCGCTTTGTCTATACCACCGCCGACACCATCTCCTTCGGCGTATCCCTCTATAACACCACCGCCGATGCCATCACCACCGTCAGCTACTCGCTCCAAAATGGACAGCAATGCCTCTTCCAAGGTCTCTGCCGTGTGGGCGACCAGGTGAAGTTCCCGCCCATTGCCGTCGGAGGTCCGGCCAAGCTCACCGTCCGTCTGCAGGCCGGCAGCTACACCAACCACTACGAGTTGTGGGTCTATCCCCGTGAGCTCCCCGAGGCCGATGTGCGCGGCATCCACATCACCGACACCCTCGATGCCCGTGCCCTCCGTGTGTTGCGCCGTGGCGGAAAAGTGCTGCTGTGTGCAGCTGGCAAGGTACGTTATGGCAGTGATGTGCGCCATACCTATCTGCCCGTCTTTTGGAACACGTCGTGGTTCAAGATGCGTCCGCCCCACACCACCGGTGCCTATATAGACAGCAGCCATCCCGTCTTTGGCGAGTTCCCCACCGACAACTGGCAGAACCTCAACTGGTGGGAGCTGGTCAACGGCACGCAGGTCATCAACCTGGCAGCCTTCCCCGCCGACTATCAGCCCATTGTGCAGCCTATCGACACCTGGCATGTCAGCCGCAAGCTCGGCATGCTCATCGAGGCCCGTGTGCTGAAAGGTAAGCTGCTGATGACCACCATCGACATCACCTCACACCTCGATCAGCGTGTGGTGGCCCGTCAGCTTCGCCACTCCATCCTGAGTTACATGGCCTGCAGCGCATTCCGTCCCACCCTGACCGTCAGTCCCGAGGTCATCTCCAGCCTCTTCACTCGTGAGGCCCCGCCCGTCAATATGTTCACCAACGACTCTCCCGACGAGCTGAAGCCCAAGATAGGGAAATAAAAAAAGATGCTGCCATTCCTCTTACCGTTAGTATAGGGAATGGCAGCAAATGTAATCGTCAGATGATAGATATACTCTACTCCTCTACAAAGGTGGTGATACTGCGGGGCGGCAGGACCGTCTGTCCGCTGACGGTGCCGATGGGCTTGAGAGTCTCGCCCGACACATCGGAAGTGCGGTACATGCGGCACGTGAGTGGTGCACGGTCGGAGAGGTGAAGGGTGAAGGGCTGCAGCGATTCACTGTAATTGATGACGACAGCCACCCACCGTCCGTCGGCATTGCGGTAGGCAGAGCACATGACGCCATAGGGATTGAACTCGTTGGTGGAGGTGACCTCGTAGCGTACGGCTCCCGGACGGATGAAGCGGCTGTAGTTGCCCAATGCCCACATGAGGCGTGAGTCGACGGCATAGCCGCTGCGCATGTGGTCGTTAGAGTAGACGCGGATGAGCCCGTCTTTATAGTTGCCGCCGACGGCTCGCCACCATGACCAGCTCTCTGCATTGGCAAAGACAAGGTCGTGATGGATAACGCGAGCGACATAGAGGGCGGTCTGCATGGTGAAATCGTAGCCGCCACCACCACCTATCTCCTCGTCGTTGCCCATGATACAAAGTTCGGTCTGCCAGTAGTGGAGCCCGTATTTTGCGATGGTGTCGCGCAGTTGCTCGCGAATCTCGCGCATGTAGGGCACGGGTGTGTTGGTCCAATAGCTGTGGCCCACCATGAGGGGCGGCACATGGGATGTGTTGCCCAGATAGGTGTCGACGCTGTCTTTCGAAAAGAAGGTGCTGATGGTGTTGCCGCGCTCCCAGGTGGTCTCGTAGATGCCTAGCAGACAGCGCAGGTCGCTCGACTCGTTGACGAGTATCTGTGTGTTGAGTCGTTGTTTCTGAAACTCTTTTGCGGTCATCCTTACCAGCCGTGCTATCTCGCGGTTGGTGGCGGGAGTGCCTTCTTGCTTGGGTCCTTGCCAGTTCCAGTGGCCGTCGGGTTCGTTGACGGGGCAGATGTAGTCGATGTGGATGCCGTCGTGCTGCTCGATGCCCTTGACGGCGGTGGCCATGAAGCGAGCAAAGTCGTCGTAGCACTCCTCGCGCAGGTTGAAGGTCCCATCACGCCCGGTGTTGGTAGCCAGTCCGTTCTTGGTGAAGTAGACGGGTGGTGAGTTGAGGAATGCCAGAAAATGGGGGACTCCGCGCTGCTTGGCCATTCGCAGGAACTTGCGCTGGGCGGCTTGCCGGGTCCAGTCGTAGGTTCCGTCGGGTGTAAGCAGGCACTCGGTGCGGGTACCAGGCTGGATGTGAGCCTCGTCGCCTTGTTCGGCGCTGCCGGCTCCGAGGTTGAAGCGCCATACCGACAGTCCGATGCCGAGGGGCTTGCCCTGCTCATCGCAACGGGTGGAGAAGAGCCAGTCGGCAATCTTCTCTTGTTCGGCCTCATTGTCCCAGGCACCGATGAACTGCATCGACCAACCGTCGCTGGCTCCAAAGTGGTGGATGGTTTGACGAGGCTGCCCCACCTGAATGGTGAAGTCGGCGGCCTGAAAGACCGCCGACAAAGCTGTTAAGACTAGTGTTAATAGTGTTCTCATCGCACGACAAACTTCTTTCCGTTCTTGATATAGATGCCCTTGTCGGCTTTGCTGACCTGCAGGCCGCTGAGGTTGTAGATGCGTCCGTCGTTCTTGGATGCCGTAGAGGTGGCAGGCAGGGACTGAATGCCGAGGGTCTCTTTGAGTTGCATGACGACAGTCACCACCGAGCGAGCGGGTATTTGCATGTTGGCAGGGTCGGTGAGCGAGGTGTCAAGGCGCAGGTCGCGGTCTTTATCGGTGACGTAGGTTTTGACCTCCTGCACTGTTCCTTTCGCCAGCTCGAGGTTCACCTTGCGGTCGGAGCGCTTCATATTGACGAGCACGGTGACTAGCTGCGTACCGTCGGGTGACAGCCATGCCGAGCCCAGCAGGGCATTGAGGTCATTGTCGTCGGTGAGTGCGATACGCTTATAGCCCGGCCGGATGAAGCGGCTGTAGTTGCCTAGTACCCACAGGTTCTTGTCGGCTGTGAGTGTGCCGCCCTTCTTGATGTCGCCATAGCTCTCGTCACCAGTATCGCCGGCAGCATTCATGCGGATGAGGTAGAAGCGGTTTTTCTGGCTCCACTTCTCCTGGGCGAAGGCAGTCCAGTAGCTCCATCCCGACATGTTGCCGAAGACAAGGTCGCAGTAGATGAGCTTTCCCATGTAGAGGGCGATGTCCATCTTCGTGGCAGCATCGTAGCTGGCAGGGAATCCAGCTGCAGTGGATGGTGCGGCGTCGAGCATCGACCACTCGGTCTGCATCACCTCCAGTCCGTATTTCTCAGCCTCTTGGAGCACTCTTTGGCGCACGTTTTTCAGGTCGCTGTTGGTAGTGAATGTCCAATAGCTGTGTCCGGCCACCACCTTGTCGAGTGTTGTCAGGTCGCCAATGTAGGTAGAGGAGTTTGAAGGGTTGAAGAAAGCGTCGATCTGGTTGTTGGCGCGTGCCTCGCTGCCTCCGTAGAGACAGCCCCATTTGGCAGCCTCGGGGATGAGAATTTTGGCAGAGAGTCTGCGGCTGGTGATGCTCTTGTCGAGTTCTTTGGCCAGCTTGGCAATATGGGTGTTCTCCCAGGGTGAGCCCTCCTGGCCGTCTTTCCAGTCGAACTGCGGCTCGTTAACGGGGTCGATGTTGGTCACCGGGTAGCCTTCGTCGGTGAAGTGCTTGGTGGTGGTGGCGAGAAATTCGGCAAAGTCGTCGAAACAGTCGTCTTTCAGGTTACATGAAATGTTCTTGTTGTCTGCATTGGCCTTGCCGTTGCGGGTAAAGTAGACGGGTGCTGAATTGGAGAAAAGCAGAAAATGGTCTACTCCATAGCTCTTTGCCTGTTGCATGAACCATTGTTGTCCGTCGCAGCGTGTCCAGTCGTAGGTACCATCGTCTTTGAGGAAGCATTCAGCGCGGCGTGTCTCGTCGGAGATGTTGCTGTTGCTGCCCTGTGCGGCAGAGCCGGCACCGAGGTTGACGCGCCAGCATGAGAGTCCGATGCCCAGGGGATGGCCGTTGGCGTCGGTCTGCTGGCTGAAGAGCCACTGTGCGGCCTTCTCTTTCTCGGCGGTGCTGAAGTAGTCGGCTACAAATTCGGCTGTCCAGCAGTCGCTGGCTCCAAAGTCGCGCACGGTCTGATAGATCTGTGAGGCATCGATGGCGATCTTGGCGGGAGGCAGCGCCTCACCGGCCGAGAGGGTGATGTCGTCGAAACAGTAGGTTGCCTCGCCCCATCCTGTACGTGGGTCGCTCCAGTTGCAACTCAGCACGATGTAGATGGTGTTGAGTGTCTTACCCACATAGTCGGCCAGGTCGATGCTGATGCGCTCCCAGGTGCCGTCGGTGGTCAGTTTGCCCTGATAGAGCTGCCCGCTCTCCTCATGGGTATTGAATCCGATGCGCATCTCCTTGGGCTGGATGCTGCGGTAGGCCAGCAGGGTGAGAATGCGGTGATTGTCGTCGATGGTGACAGGCTCTTGCAAATCGAGCATCAGGAAGTTCTTCCACCAGTCGGCATTAGCCACATTGGTGGCGCCCACGCATTTGTCGGAAGTGTTGATGCCCGACTTCGAGGGATTGTCCATCACACGGGGTTTCACAGAGAAAAGGGCGCCCGTGTAGTCTTTATTGATTTTCAGCGTTCCTGTCGTCCCATCCTCAAAATCGGCCAGCAAGGTGGTTTGGGCGCTGAGTGACATCACCGTCGTCACCATGGCCAGAAATACCTGTAATCGTCTCATTGTCGTCTGTTGTTATTGATCAACCATTTTTATAAATGTTACCCTGAAGTGCAATCTCTTCCCTAAAAAACATTCACCCAAATGAAGCATGCAAGGGTGTGAGCCGAAGCTCACACCTTTTTCCAGTTGATGACTGTTTACTAAAGACAGTCATACTATTAATTATATCCCGGGTTCTGCTTGATACTGCCGTTAGACATGGTAATCTCAGAGTTGGGGATGGGGAATAGCAAGTCGCGCTTCTCATCGAAGTTGTAGCCTTTGTTCGAGGCCTCGTTCTGGTTGCTGAGTTCCCACTCGTCGGTGCTCTCAACGGTGTTGTAGCGCACAAATGAGCCATTCTGACCCATGATGTTGCAGATGGCCGGTTTGCCATTGTCGTCTTTCCAACGGCGCAGGTCGAACAGGCGGTTACCCTCGAGGGCGAGCTCCAGACGGCGCTCCAGTCGGATGGCGTCGCGCAGGTTCTTGCCTGATGAGGTGACGGGGTCGAGGTTCACACGGTCACGCACTTGGTTGAGTGCCTCGCGGGCAGCGGCATCGTTGTTGAGCGCATTCTCCACTTCTGCCTTCATCAGCAGTACATCGGCATAGCGCAGCACACGGTAGTTGAGGGGGATGTGGGCTGCATCGTAGGGCGACGGACGGCGGTCGACAGGGATGTAGAGCTTCATGTTGGCACGTGCACTCTTGTGCTTGCTGGGAGTGATGATGTAGGGATTGTCCTCGTTCCAAGTGGGGTCGCCCGGAACATTGGTCTGTCCGTGGCGCATGATGGTGTATTTCAGGCGGATATCATCGCCGGCATCCTTGAAGGCTTTTTCCAAGTTGCTGGTGGGACCTCCCCACGACCAACCCGAGTCGTCGCGTGAGCCGGTGACCACCGAGAAACGCTCACCAACGCCATAGCGTGTATCCTCGTTGGTCTGGAACTCGAACAGTCCTTCCTCGCTGTTGTTGTAGTCCATGCTCCATACCTTGGCAAAGTCGTCGAGCAGCTTGTACTCACCGCTGCTGATGACGGCATCGAGCTGGGCCTTAGCCTCGCTGTACTTCTCCTGATACAGATACACCTTTCCGAGCAGTCCCTGGGCGGCACCCTTAGTGGCGCGGCCCATGTCAGCAGCTGCATACTGAGAGCGCAGCGGTAGGGCGGGGATGGCGTCGAGCAAGTCTTGCTCGATGAAGGCATAGGTCTCTTCCGTGGTGGCACGCTCGATGCCCTGCAACTCGCTAGGCATCAGCAGCCCCTCGACGATAGGCATTCCGCCGAAGTTGCGAACCAGGTCGAAGTACATGAAGGCGCGCAGGAATTTGGCCTCGCCGATGAGCCGGTTTTTGTAGGCCTCGTCATTGAATGCCAGTTCAGGAATCTTCTGAATGGCAATGTTGCACTGCAAGATGCCCTTCCAGCGATACTGATAGAAGTTCTGCACGGCGTTTCCACCCTCGATGGTGTTGCCGGTGTAGTGGGAGAGAGGCAGATAGTCGCCCGGCTCCTGTGTGGTGTTACCCATCCACTCGTCGTCGGTGCACATGTCTACCAGTCCGTAGTGCTTGTAGATCTGCCACCAGTCATCGCAGGCCAGATAGGCATAGCAGCCAATGACCTGGTTGGCGCATTCTTCCTCTGTGGCAAAATAGTTGTTCATGTCCTGCTGACCCAAGATCGGCTCCTCGAGAAAGTCAGAGCAGCTGGTCATCAATAATCCTGCGGCTAATGTCAAGCCAAATAATATCTTTTTCATATCTTCTATTTCTTTGATTGTCATTTAGAAATTAAGGTTCACGCCCAGCAGGAAGGTGCGGGGGTTGGGATAGCCGGTCCAGTCTATTCCAGCCTCGGTGACACTACCCATGGCGGCTGTCTCGGGATCCATGCCTGAATAGCCGGTGATGGTGAAGAGGTTCTGGGCTGACAGGGAGATGCGTGCAGTGACCTTCGGGCCCAGCAGGTTCTTGGGCAGTGTATAGCCAATCTGCAGCAGTTTCAGACGCATGTAACTGCCGTCCTCCACAAAGAATGTCGACGGTTTGTTGTGGTTGCCGTTGGCATCGTTCACCGAGAGACGGGGCACATCGGTATTGGTGTTGTCGGTTCGCCATGCCTTGTCCCATGTTCCGGCAATGACGTTGACACCGTCGGTGCCGAAGTAGCGGTCTTTGTTCAGGTTGTAGATGTCGTTGCCGAAAGTTCCGTAGAGCTGTGCGAGGAAATCGAAGTTCTTCCAGGCTGCATTCAGGTTGATACCCATCATGAGATCGGGGAACGGGTTGCCGATATACGATTTGTCGCTCTCATCAACCTTACCGTCGTGGTTCAGGTCCTTATAGCGGAAGTCACCAGGCTGGGCATTGGGCTGCATGGGTGTGCCGTACTCATTGGTGTATGAGCGTATCTCTGTCTCGTTCTGGAAGATACCGTCAACGGTGTAGCCATAGAACTGCGAGATGAGTTTGCCGGCTTCATTGCGGATGATGTTGTCACCATTGTGACTGCCGGTGTAGATATAGTCGCCGTTCAGTGTGACAGCTTTGTTTCGCACACTAGAAAGGTTGACACCGATGCCATAGGTCAGGTCGCCGGCATGGTCTTGCCAGTTGATACCGAGTTCCCAACCAGTGGCACGCATCTCACCCACGTTCTCCCACATCTGTGCGTTCCACATGGGATAACCCGAAAGCAGCAGATTGTCTTTCTTCATGAGCATGTCGTGGCTGGTCTTGTGGAACCAGTCGGCAGTCACGCGCAGACGGCTCTGCAGGAAGGCAGCGTCGATACCGATATTGTAGTCCTCTACGGTCTCCCACTTCAGTTTCTGGTTTCCGATGCCGCTCACCTGTGAGCCTACGACAATCTCATTTCCAAATACATAGCGCATGGTACCGATGCTGCTCAGATAGGCAGAGTTGTCGATGTTCTGATTACCTACCTTACCCCAGCCGAGGCGCAGTTTCAGGTCGTCGATAATGTTCTGTTTCTTCATGAACTCCTCGCCCGAGATACGCCAGGCGGCACTGATTGCCGGGAAGGTGGCATATTTGTTACCCTTGGCAAATTTAGAAGAACCATCGACACGGATGGATGCGGTCAGATAGTATTTCTCGGCATAGTTGTACATTACACGGCCGAGATACGAAATCAGACTGGTATATGAGTTGTATCCGTTGGCATAGTCGTCGGCTGTTCCGGCACTGACAAAGCGCAATGTCTCGACGTTCGAAGGAATGTCGTAGCGGTAACCCTGCAGATAGTAGTCCTGGAAACGCTCCATCGTATAACCTGCCATGACATTCAGGTTGTGTTTCTGCTGGAACGATTTCATATAGGTAAGCGTGTTGGTCCAGTTCCAGTCCACCCAGTTCTCCATGGTACGCTTGGCCTGGTTGCGGTCGGCTTTCTCTAGATTGTCGATGAAGAAGGTCGGGGTGAAATCATCGTTGAGTTGGAATCGGGCGTTCACACCGAACTGAGAGCGGAAGGTCAGACCTTCAATCGGAGTGATGGCAATAAAAGGTGTAGCCAGCAGGGCATAGTTGTCGGCACCTGCGTCGATGCGGTTCATCGATGCCACGGGGTTCCACTCCTGGTTGTTGTTAGAACGGGCATAGTTGCTGTATTCGTTGGTGGTCCACTGCTCTTTGGGGAGCATTACATTGGTGGTTGGATCCATGCCCATCACAGCGCCCATCAGGCCAGGTGTGTTCTCCCAGTTCTCGTAGCGTGGTGTGAGGTCGATACCTGCCTTTACGATTTTGTTGAAATTGTACTCCATTGAGAAACGGGCAGAGAGCTTCTGCCAGTAGCCGGTCTTATATTGCGAGTTCTGGCGATAGTAGCCGATGTTCGACGAATAGATGAACTTATCATTACCACCCGAGAACCCCACATTATAATTCTGCTGCAGGGCAACACTGTTGAAGACCTCGTCCCACCAGTCGGTATTGCCGCCGCCCTTGAAGGGTGACACCTGACCGTCGTTGGTGTAGCGGGCATTATACACTTTCTCGTACTCCACAGCATCGGCAATCTCCGGTTTTGCCAGTGTCTGGAAACCGACAGTGGCTGAAGCCGTGAATTTCGGGATACCGGCAGAGCCTTTCTTGGTTGTGATGAGCACCACACCATTAGATGCACGGGTACCGTAGATGGCACTTGCCGAAGCGTCTTTCAGCACCTGCATCGACTCGATGTCGTTTTGGTTGAGGAAGTTGATGTTCGTTCCTACAGGCATGCCGTCGACGACATACAACGGGTCGGAGCCGTTGATGGTAGAGACACCGCGGATGATGACACGCGGAGTGGCACCCGGGCTACCGGCACCTGTCACGTGCACACCATTCACTTGTCCTTGCAGGGCGTTCATCACGTTACCGGTGGAGAGTTTCTCCAGTTTCTCACCCTTAATGGCCGAGATGCTGCTGGTGAGGTCGCCTTTCTTGGCTACACCGTAACCGATGACCACAACCTCGTTCAGGTCGTTGGCCATATCGTCCATCACTACATTGATAGAGGTACGGCCGTTGACCATCTCCTCAACCGTGTTGTAGCCAATCATAGAGAATACAAGCGTGGCATTTCTGTCTACCTTGATGCTGTAGTTTCCGTCAAAGTCCGTCACTGTTCCTGTGCCCGTACCTTTAATCTTTACCGTTGCGCCAATCATCGGTTCATTGTCGGCCGACGAAATTACTGTGCCTTTCACCGTGATTTCTTGGGCATGAGCCACTAGCGCCACAACGGTGATCAGCAGGGTCAACATATATCTTTTCATATCGATTATTCTTTTACGATTCTTTACTATTAAATCTTTATTTCACGGGATAGAGGCGTGAGCGCAGCAGATGATAGTCGAACTCGAAACGGTATTTGCCAGTTGCAGGCACCGTCATCTTCTTCATATTATCACCGCCGTTGAGCACGTTCTTCTCGTTGTTCTCACTACCATCGAAACGCCAGAATGGTTCGGGCCACCAGCCCCACCAGTGGGTCTGTGAGATGGTGAACTCAATCTGTTTGCCTTCCTCATATGTGCCCTCACGATAGAGCAGGTAGGGGTTGTTGGCATCCTGCAGCAGCACGTATGCTCCTGCATTCTGGTTGGTCGTCCAGTTACCTGCACCGTCGGGCAGATTGCTTCCTGCCAGACAGATTTGCTCGGGCTGGGCACCACTGCCGTCGCTGAACTCGCGGAAAGTAGTGCCGTTGAGCGTTCTGGGGAAGGTGATGTTGTTGCCGTCAATCTTCACTGTGATACTGCCTGGCTTGTAGGTCTTACAGGTGTAAGAGCCGGTCTTGGTGTTAAACTTGATTTCGTAATAGCTCACCTCGTTGAGCACCAATCCTTGTGATACGTCGGGGGCATTGGCAAAAACACTGTTGTTCTCAGCATCGGGGCCGAAGCAGATGGGTTCGAAGTCGGTGGTCTGAGGAATGAAGCGCACTTTTGTGCCAGGCTTCTGGTTGTAGTAGCGGGCTGTATACTCGAAAGCACCGGTGTGGTCGATGAGCATGGGTACGCCGTAGACGTCGCTCGACAGGTCGCGGGCATCCTCAACATCGGCCAGATACATCTTCTCGAAGTCGGGCATCTCGCTCACAGTGATAGTTGTCTCTGTAGACGTCTCGTTGCCTTGGGCGTCGACCACTGTGATGGTCATGGTGTAAGTGCCAGTCTGGCCGGCGGGCATGAGATACTCTTTCGTGAGGTCGAATGTCGATACGTTGCCTGTGGCGATGGTCTCATTGAGGTTCAGGTCGCTGCTAGTGACACGAATCTCCTTGAGAATCTTGTTGTCGGTCACCGAACAGTTCATCTTGAACTTAGGACGGGCACCTACGAGTACGGTTACCTCCTTTGAGGGGGCAACGGCAAACACTGGATTGGTAAAGTCGCCGTCGGCACTCACGGTGACCGTGGCCGTCTGGGTGTTACCTACCACATCGGTAACGGTAATAACTACAGGAAACGACGAGGCATCAGTCCAATCCTTGGTGTAGTTGCGCTGATAGGTGTACTTCAGATTGTACTCCTTGAGCAGCTCGTCGTAGCTCTCGAGCAGGTTAATGGTCTTGTCGAGGTACATTCCCTCACTTTTCAGGTTGATTGACTTGATGCCATCGGCATCTTTGATGAGTCCCTCAATGGTGAACGCTCTTCCGGCTTCGGTCTGCACATGGTCGGAAACCAAAGTGATAATCGGAGCCTGATTGTCAACTGCGGGGTAGTCCTCATCGTCGCTGCCACACGAAAACAGTCCTCCTGCCAAAAGGGAAAGGAGAAATGCTGGCAGCCAGCTGTTGATTAGATGGTTAGTTTTGTTGAACATAATAATAATTGTTATAATAATGAAATGATACTATTCGTAGATGGAATTGGCGCTGGTCTTCTGTTCGGAGGCATGGTCTAAGAGCAGACTGCGAAGGTCGTCCTCGGAGATGGAGTTGGCAGGATGGAACTCGCTACCCATCATGTAACGCATGAGGCTGTAGCGCAGCTGGCGCAGTTCGGGCAACTGGCCGTCGGTCAGTAGGTCGATGCTGGAGAAGAGTAGGGAGCCTTTGCCCACCTTGGCCTCAAAGAGTTGAGCAAGTCGGCGGTTGTTCACGAAGTTGTCGACACTCTCTACAATGGGTGTGACAGGGGCAATGGAGTCGAGCACCAACACCCGGCTGCGTTTCACCAGCCGCCACCACTGCCAGTCGCTGTGCGCGTCGGTGGGGAAATCGCTCAATGCGGGGTGACGCGGGTCGCAGAGCAGGCCCATGGTTCCGGCTTGCTTGGGGAAGTGCACGGGACTCCAGAATACGGGCAGGAACTTTCCCTCGAGTCCCCTGACCGTAGCTGTTTGGGGCGAGAAGAGCACTTTCTTCCCTTTCCTCAGGGCTTTCGTGGCTTCGTCGATGTCGGTAGTCACCACGAGCTGCTTATCGACAGGCATGGTCACATCGGGATAGACCCAGATGCTCCAGCGGTTGCGCCATGGGGTGCTGTCGATGGATACGATGAACTCCAGACGCTGTGCTCGCTCCACCTTATTTAATGAGATGCTTACCTGACGGCCTGTTCCTTGTGCGTAGACATGGCCCGATGGACTGGTAAGTTGCCAGCTGACGGTCTTGCCGTCGACCGGGGTGGGACCGTAGTTGGCGATGTCAATCTGGGCGGTAAATGTTTCGTCGGCCTGCCATACGGCTTTCTCGAACTGGGCGAGAGGCACCACGGGCGCACAGAACTCGCGGAAACGCTGTGGCTCGATGAGCCCTTTGGAATCCCAGAAGGCATCGAGCAGACCGACGAGGGCTGTTCCCTGACCGGGGAAGTCGTGCAGGTCGAGCAGTTGGAATCCACTCTGTTGCGGGGTCTTCATGGCCCGTTCTATCTCCTCCTTGTAGAGGATGGCAGCCAGTCGGCCGGAGGCCTGCAGATAGTCGTCGGCCTTGTCGATGAGTCCTTTCCGCTGCAGGTCGTTGCGAATGGCCTTGAAATTCAGTGGGTCGAGCACACCGGTGTATTTCTCTATCTCGTTGATGTTGGGATAGACGCTGTATTGACCTATCTCGTGCGAGATGAGTGGGACGGTGATGTTTCGGGCCGCTTCGCGATAGTCGCTTTTGAAGTCGGGCACCCGCTCGTCGAACACACCTTGTCCGCGCACCCATCCGTTGTCGGTCCATTGGGTGATGAAAATGTCGTCTTCGGGTTCTTGATGCGTGCCGTGGCCTTTCTCGAAGGTGAAGGTCGACGTCACGTACAGGTGGCGTGGGTCTTGCGACTTCATGTAGTGAGTCAGTTTGTTCAGGAAGTCGAAGTCGGGTTGCAGCTCGTTGCCGCAGCTGATGATGCACAGCGAGGGGTGGTTGCCGTAGTGGCGGATGATGTTATCGAACTCATTGTAGAGGAACCGTGCCGTGGCACTGTCTTTGTTGACCGTCAGCGACCAGTTGGGCAGTTCCACCTGACAGTAGAAGCCCATCTTGTCGGCCACGCGGAAGGCTGCCTCGGGCGGGCACCACGAGTGGAACCGCAGGTGGTTGAGGCCGTACTCACGAGCTGTGGTAAACACCTTCATCCAGCCACGCTCGTCGGTAGGTGGCGTACCGGTCAGCGGGAAGATGCAGCACTCCAGCGTTCCGCGCAGGAAAGTGGACTGGCCGTTGATGAGCAGTCGGTTGCCCTGTGCCTTGAAACTACGCATGCCGAAGGTGACGGTCTTCGAGGCGAGCGGGGTGTGGGCGGCTGCCAGCGGCATCACGGTGAGGGTGTAGAGGTGGGGCTGGAACTCACTCCACAGCTGCATGTCGCTGATGGGCAAACAGTATTCGTCGGGTTCTGTTTTCATGGGTTTGACCGTTCTTCCGTCGAGCATGAAAAGGAGTGAGGGCGCCTTTTGTGTCGCACTCGTTTTCACTTTGACGATGGCCTGCTGGTGGTCGATGTCGGGGTAAACCTGCACATCGCTAATGAAGGGCTGGATGCTCAGTTCCATGCGTCCGAGCACACCATTCCACATGATTTGAGTGTCGTTGGTGTAAGAGTGGGCCAGGTTGTCGACCGAGATATCGTGCAGTTTGCTATTGTCGATGGTCAGCGTGAGCGTGTGCATGCCCTCGGTCAGACCGTCGTTGATGAGAAAGTGGTGTGGAGCCACCAGGCTCTCTTGCATCTGCCCGATGTCGCGGCCGTCGATGGCCAGCCGGCTGCGCCACATCACCCGCTCGAAGAACAATTGCAACGGCTGGGCAGCCATCTCGCTCGGAATGTAGATGTCGCGCTGATAGATGGCAGTGCCAATGAAAGAGTGCTTGCGAGTCAGTCGCGATAGCTGTGGCTTCTGCAGCATTGGCTCCAGCATGTTCGCTTCGCCGATACCGGCATCGTCGAGGGTGCCTGGCAACACTACTTTCATGGCGTCACTCTGCCTGCCATTTTGCAGAAGGTTCACCTTCCATTCTCCGCTGAGGTCAATAGATGGTTGTGCCGTCGCAGTCAGCGCCAGCAGAAACATCAAAGACCCACACAAAAACTTCTTCATATCTTTGGTTAGTGGTTAGTGTTTTTTTTCGCATGCAAAGATATGGAGAAATATATAATGGGGATATAGACTTTTTTCTTTTTCTTATGGACGATTTTTTTGTTTTTGCTTTCCTGTATTCCGTAGGAGACATGCCCATGGTTTTCGAGAAGAGGCGCGAGAAGTAGAGCGAGTCTTCTATGCCTACTTTATAGCAAATTTGGTTTATCTTGAGATCGGTTTTCTTCAGCAGCTCGCAGGCATGCTGAACTTTCAGATGGTTGAAATAGGCGAGCGGACTCTGTCCGGTTTTCTTCTTAAACACAGTGGAGAAATGGCTTTGCGAGTAGCCCACATAGCGTAGCACATCGTCCATGGTGATGCGGTTCTCGATGTTTTCTTGCATGAAGTGGATGGCAGCCTCGGTGATTTCTATCGTGCCCCGCCCACGGCTGCTGTCGTTGGCGCTGCGGAACTGTTGCAGGTAGCGCATCGAAGCCAGAAAGTGGTGCAGCAGGCTCGAGGCATAACGCAGGTCTTCCATGCCGGTGCCTCGGTAGAGGGTTGAGAGTATCTCGTCGAAGATGTCGATGCGCTCCTTGATGCGCGAGTTGACGGCGATGTTGATGTCTTGCGGCAGGGTGGCTCCCTCGGCATAGATATGGGCGTGGCTGCCGCGGAAATGCAGCCAGTAGATGGTCCACTGGTCGCCCTCGGTGGTGCCATACTCATGGGGCTTGCCTGCGGGGAGGATGAAATACTGGTTTTTCCTGACCTCATGGCGCTTGCCGTCGAGCACGTAGTAGCCGGAGCCTTCGACGCAGTAGATGAGCACATACTGGTCGATGGCTTGGTGGCGGATGCGATGGTGGTGCTCGGCATTGGGATAGAACCCGATGTCGGTAATGAACAGGCTTGACGTCAGCGCATCGTGTTCTTGTCGCTCAATGAGTACCGGCGGCAGTACCACGGAACGCTCGCCTTGGAATCCGTCTTTCTTATTAATCATAGGGTATGTTTCACTTCATAGAATATGTTTCACTTGAGGGCAGACAATGACTAGCCTTTGATGGCTGCCTTTATCAGCGCCATTTTACTGCGCGAGACGGGGAGCGATTCGTGGCAGTGATTGACGAGGAGCTGGGTTGAGCCGGAATGTGAGATGATTTGCTCAACCTGACCCAGATTAACCAGAAAGGCGCGATGGCAGCGGACAATCGTCGGATATGGAAGGAGGGCTTCCTCCATCTGTTTCATGGTGGAACGAAGCATGTCGTGATGCACCTGGCCATTGCGCAGATGGCAGACCTTGGCATAGTTGCCCACGGCCTCTATATATAATAGGTGGGAAATTTCGAGCCTGACGGATTCGTTGGTTGTGCCGGTAAGAAGGAGGGTCTGCTGCTTCTCTTTCTCCTGCATCTCCTTCAATTGCTCATTCAGTTGTCGCGTCTCTTCCAGTTCGATTGCCAGATACCTGCTGCGGAACTTGAAGCGCCAGTAGAGGCCAATGGCAAAAGAGCAGAAGGCAATGATGAAGAGGGTTTCAACGAAGTTGGTAAGGGAGAACAGGTTGCTTCCTACCTTGTCGCTCATGGCAAATTGGCGATAGAGACAGATGGCCAGTGCCACTAGCGGCGTGTTGATGAGCTGGAACCATAGGTTGCGGCGGATGATGTATTCGGCACCTTTCTCGTACGACCTCGGCATCTTGACGATATATTTCAGGATGATGTCGGATATCATACATATCGAGAAACCTATCAGCCAGATGACCGCCAGATGGACGTATGCCTGCCACTGCCACGCATCAAGTCCGAAGGGCTTGAACACAGCCAGTGCCACCATGGTGAATGTAGTGCTGGCCAAACGGATTCTGATAGTCTCTTTTCTTCCTTGGTCCATACGTTGGCAAAAATACAATTTTTTAGTGAAAAGTGAAGAGGGGAGAGTGAAAAAAATGCTGCCGCTCTTCGTTTTTCTATCCATTCGTCACAAAACCATGCAGAATATCCCAGAATTTTGGAGGGACAAACCGCTCGTTGTAATTTTGCGACAGCAATCTTGTAATAAATGTCTTAAAGAAACATGATGATGAAACCAAGAACAATTATCGGAATGATTTTCATTGTGGCCAGTCTGCTGAAACTGGCAACCGTCTGGGGTCTGATCCATTGGAGCTGGTTTGCCAACATTACAGATAGTCCCTGGGCCACTTACTTCTACATCTTCGTGGTGCTCTACGTTGGTGTCAATCTGATTGTCGACAGCTACCGCCGCGACCCCGACCAATGGCTGCAGCGCCCGCTGCCCATCGGCGAGGACGGCAAGCGTATCTGTTGTTCGGTACACTACGGGGGCGACGAGTACGTCTATCGTGGCGAGACGTTCCGCGGTGCTCGGCTCGATGCTTTCTGCGGTGGTCTTCGTATGGATTTGCGCGCGGCCGTCATCACCGAAGATGAGGAGATAGATATCCACACCTTCTGTGGCGGCATTGAGCTTTTTGTACCCACCCGTGTCAACGTCGAGGTAAAGAGCCGCAGTTTTATCGGCGGTGTGGGCAACCACTCTACACGGGCTGCCGACCCGATGGCTCCCACTCTCCATATCGTCGCCAGCAATTTTTTTGGAGGAGTGGATATCAAGAATTAAATACATATCAACAATAAAAGTTATCATAATAAACAAGAGACTTATGAGACAAATGATTTTAAGAACAACGGCATTCATAGCAGCAATGATGATGTATGCCGCTGCGATGGCGCAGAACGATAGTCTACTGAAGGACACGATGATGTGGTACAATCAGACACATCAATTGGATGGTATCGTAGTACAGGGTCGCCTGCCGAAGACTCGTGTAAAAGGCGACGCCATGCGAACGACGGTTGCAGGCACGATATTGGAGAAGGCGGGAACGGTGAGCGACGCGCTGGCGAGGATTCCATCGCTTGAAGCAGAGCGCGACGGTGCTGTAAAGGTGATTGGTCGTGGCGATGCCGAGGTGTATATCAACGGGCGCCGGGTGCAGGACGCGAAGGATCTCTCTCGGCTTCGCTCTGATCAGATTCAGCACGTCGATGTGGTGCAGAACCCCGGTGCCCGCTATGCTGCCTCCACGAAGGCAGTCGTCCGTATCACCTTGAAGAAGGCGCAGGGCGAGGGCATTAGTTTCCAGGACAATGCGGGCGCGATGTACCAATATGGTCACACGCTAACCAACAACCTTGACGTGAACTACCGTACAGGCGGCCTCGACATCACGGCCTCGCTGTGGGCAGGCCACTATGGCCACGCCAAGTCGTTGCAGGAGAATACCCTGACTTACTATGCCGGACCCGATAAGATTGAGGGTGTCAGCTGGCAGGAGTCGAAGAACATATGGAAAGGCTGGTCGCCACAGTTACAGGTAAACTATATGCTGAACGAGAACCACAGTTTTGGGGCATACTATAAATATGACCGCCATCCCAACGGCAACTACAACTGCTTGTATTATACCGACAATTTCGAGAACGGCAACTATGTGGAGCGTTCGGAAAGTAACATCACACAGGAGGACCAGTTCAGGAAGCATATCTTCAATGCGTATTACAATGGTAGGATAGGCCAGTTGAGCATCGACCTGAATATAGACGGACTGTTCGATGACACAGAGACTCCAGGTAGCACGACGGAGACAACAGCTGTACCGTCTGTTGCTGTACAGCAACAAACAGAGCGTTCCATCAGCAGCAACACGCTCAGCAGTAATAATTTCTGGGCCTCGAAACTCATTTTGGGCTATCCCGTCTGGAAGGGCAACCTGTCAGTTGGCGGCGAATACAGTTACAACCACCGCACGGATGCCTACGACTTCCATGCCACCGATGCCGTCCCCGTAAAGACTACCGACACGGAGATCAACGAGCGGTCGTCGGCCGTCTTCGCAGAGTATGGCCGCCAGTTCGGCCGTGTGTTCGCTCAAGTGGGTCTGCGCTATGAGCATCTGACGAATGACTACTACAACTTCGGACAGAAGGAGGATGAGGTATGCCGCGACTATGGCGACTGGTTCCCTACCGTCGTCATCTCCGCTCCTATAGGCAAGGTACAGCTGAGCCTGTCGTATCGCCGCGACATTGAGCGTCCGCCATACGCCAACCTGACCAGTTCGACCGTCTATATCAACCGCTATACCTACCAGAGCGGCAACCCGTACCTGCTCCCCACCTATACCCACAGCCTCGTACTGAATACCGCCTATAAGTGGATGAACTTGACGCTGAACTATGGTCGTATAAAAGATGCCATCACCATGTCTACAGAACCATATCCCGGATCTGCCGACCCGCTCATCAGTCTGGTACGCCCCATCAACAGTCAGAAGGATTACGACCGCCTCACTGTCATCGCCTCCGCACGGCCCACCATCGGCTGCTGGCACCCAACATGGGCTGTCGTAGCCATGTTCCAAAACTACAAATCGCCCACAGCTACAGGCGAGATGAAGACACTCAACCAGCCTTGGTTCAACGGATCTTGGCGCAACATCATCGAGCTGCCGCGCGACCTCCGTCTGACTGCCGACTTGGAGTGGGCCACAAAGGGTGAGTACAACAATTTCCACATCACCAAGCCGCGCATCGTTGGCAGCCTGGGGGTGCAGAAAGACTTTCATCTGCGTCGTTTCGGCTCGCTGACTGCCGACCTGCGCTGCATCGACCTCTTCAACACCAACAAGACCGATGCCATCCTCTACGGCTATCGCGAACTGACCGTCCACAACCCTGCCCGCCGCACCTTTATGCTCGACCTCACCTGGAAGTTCAACGAGGCTCGCTCGAAGTATCGCGGCTCAGGTGCCGGTGAGAAGCAGAAAGCCCGTATGTAATGGGACATCATAGTTTGTGAGTATGAGATAATATTTAGAGTAAGAACGAAGTGAACCACAGAATTTTGGCCATCTATGCAACAATTTATACTCTTACAGCGTCAAACAGACAAAGAAATATAGGAACAATGATTATCAGATTAGAAGAACCCAAAGATTATCGTGAGGTGGAGAACCTGACGCGAGAGGCATTCTGGAACGTCTATCGTCCCGGATGCACAGAGCATTACGTGCTCAATCAGTATAGAACCAATCCCGATTTCATCCCTGAGTTGGACTTTGTGATGGAAAGGCAACGGGTAGGCGACGGTACGTCGGGAATAATAGACGGGCGTATCATCGGCCATGTGATGTTCAGCAAAGCCGAACTGGTGCTGGACAATGGTGAGCGAGTGCCTTCATGGACTTTCGGCCCCATCAGCATCCATCCTGACTACAAGCGCAAGGGCTACGGACTCCAGTTGCTGAACTATGCGTTGGAGAAGGCCCGCGAGATGGGTATCGGCTTCATCTGTATGGAGGGCAATATCGACTTCTACCGTCACGCAGGCTTTGACATCGCCAGCAAACTCAAAATCCACTACCACGCTGAGCCTCGCGATACCGAAGTGCCTTACTTTCTCGCCCAGGAACTCATTCCCGGCTGGCTGCGGAACAACGGAATCGGCGCCTGCGGCTCAAAAGACGGACTGCATGCACAACATGCCACCTACTGTCCACCCAAAGGCTATTTCGTAGCCGACGAGAACCCCGAGGCTTTTGAGGCATACGAGGCTACCTTCCCCACTAAGGAGAAAGCATTCCAAGAGGGGCAACTGCCACAGTTCTGTCAGAGTTGCGGTATGCCATTAACTCGTATAGAAGACTGTGGCACAAACGCTGATGGAAGCACGAATTTTGACTATTGCCAGTATTGCTACAAGGACGGGAAGTTCTTGCAGGATTGTTCGATGGAAGAGATGATAGAGCATTGCGCTCAGTTTGTGGGTGCTGTCAACGAGGGGTTGGAGAACCCCATCACCAAAGAGGAATATATCGGCATGATGAAAACCTATTTCCCACAGCTGAAGCGCTGGCGCAAAACGTTGGATGTTAGTAACGATGAAGTCATGAATGTCAACCCCGCTTTGGCAGGTGTTAAAGAACTCATTGCGCAGATGGCCGACAAACTGCCCATCGCTTACATCTCGTCAGTTGACCAAGAAGGCTTTCCTTGGACCAAGGCCATGTTGAAGCCGCGCAAGCGTGAGGGTATCAAAACCTTCTACTTTACGACCAATACATTCTCAATACGCGTAGCTCAATACAAGGCCAACCCCAAGGCCAGCATCTATTTCTGCGATGCCAAAGGTTTCAAGGGTATGATGCTGCGTGGTACGATGGAGGTACTGACGGATGCCGCCTCGAAAGAAATGATCTGGCACGATGGCGACGAGCAGTACTATCCCGGTGGTGTAACCGATCCCAACTACTGCGTGTTGAAGTTCACCGCCACCGACGGTCGTTTCTATAGCGATTTTTATCCACGTAGCTTCGTGATTGAATAAACGATGAAACAGGAGATTAATCCCAAGGATACCAATCGGGCCATCGCCTTCGAGTTGTGGACGAAGTCGCCCATGCCGATGGTGACGCTCACGAAGACCTTCGACGTGACGCGGCTCTGTAAGGTGAGCCGTAGGCGCGGTATGAAATTCAACATGCTGCTCAGCTGGTGCATCGGCAAGGCAGCATCAGGAATAGAGGAGTTTTACATGTTGCCGCATAACGGCAAACTGTACAAATACGACCGTATGGCTATCAACATGATCGTAGAAAATGTCAAGGGCGGACTCAGTTTCTGCGACGTTGCCGTCAGCGACGTCCTGGAGCAGTTTAATGCCAACTACCTGCGTCTGACAGAGACTATCCGCCAGACCTGTCAGGACATATTAGACGATGAGGCTGTGATAGTCGGCACGTCGGCAGTGACTGGCACGGAACTCGACAGCATTGTCAACCAGTACAGCGGCATTTACACCAATCCCTTCCTGGCCTGGGGCCGTTATCGCAAGCATTGGTTCAAAGTGACTCTGCCCATCTCCTTCCAGTTCCATCACGCTCAGATGGACGGCTCGCATTCTGCCCGATTCCTGGAAGAACTGCAGAAAACAATCAATGCAATATGATGTTAGTTCAAGCCACTTGCTGAATTCCAATGAAACATCTGCCGAATATCCTGTCGTTGCTCCGAATGGTGGGGGCTGTTGCTCTGCTGTTAAGCGATGTGTCAGGCGTTCTTTTTGGGGTGCTTTACATCGTTTGCGGCATCAGCGACATAGCCGACGGGTGGCTGGCTAGGAAACTGAAGTGCGTTACCAGGACTGGAGCATTGCTAGATAGCGTGGCAGACATCTGCTTCGTAGCGTGTTTGTGCCCTTTGCTCCTGCCGATACTCGAACTGCCACAATGGCTATGGTTGTGGGCAGGAGTAATCGTCGCGATTAAAGTCGTGAATCAGCTTTCAGCACTTGTGATGTATGGGCGCTGTTGCTTCCCTCACACCCTCGCGAACAAGTGGGCGGGATTCCTGCTATTCATTACGGTACCCATGACATTGTGGTCTATCGCCCCCATCTCAATAGCTGCAATCGTAGCCACATTTGCTGCTATACAAGAGGGACATTTCATAAGACGGAACGCTCCCCGCCAAACGGGGAGGTGGCTTCCGCCTGAGGGACAATGAAACTATATTATATGATATGAGAAAGATAGTAACTATAGTTTGTGCATTGATAGCTACATCGTGTTTGGGCCAAGACCTAATATGCGACAGTACCAGCTATGGTGCGTGCATCATGCGTGATGGCTCTTTTGTTGGCATTAATGAAAACGAGCATTTTGCCATGCACAGTGTGATGAAGTTCCCGCAAGCATTATGTGTTGCCGATTACCTGAATCGGAAAGGGCTGGATCTCGATGACACTATCGTTGTCGATAAGGCAGACCTGATGCAAGACACATGGTCGCCAATGCTAAAACGGTTTGAATGCAAAACGACCTTTTCGTTTGCGGAACTACTGGAATTGTCTCTCGGACAGAGCGACAATAATGCCAGCGAACTCCTTTTCAAGTTTTGCGGCAAGCCCAAAGCGGTAGAGAAGTACATGAGAAAACTTGGATTCCACGATATCCATATCCGTATGACAGAGGAACAGATACACAAGAATCCGGCAAAGGCTATCGAAAATAGTTCCACCCCCGCCGAAATGGTTCGTTTGTTCGAGTGGTTTTATCATCATAAAGATGACAACCGATATCTGACATTTATCTGGAAGGCGATGGCAGACTGCTCAACAGGACTGAAACGAATCCCTGCAGCGATATCCGCAGATGCTCGTATCGTACATAAGACAGGTACGGGATTCCCATCTGCTGAAGGATTGCAAGACATGAACGATGCAGGTATCATTCTCATGCTTGATGGAAGCCACGCCATTATCGCCGTTTTCACCACGAATTCATCATCTGAGGCAGTGATAGCAAATATTACCAGACAACTGTTAGACACCATAATAAAATAAGATGAAAAGATTGCGACTCGGAGCGGTGCTCCACTTTCTTATAGCCATTGGCCACATCGGCTGCCTGTTCGCTCTGGATGAGGCATTCGAAGCCTATGGCATCCGGGGAATCATGCATCAGATGGTATCAGGACATGTTTGGATGCTGTATGCCCTGACCTTAGGTCTTGTCCTCGCTTTCTGCCTGGCAGGACTTTATGCCCTCTCTGCCACAGGCGACATCCGTCGCTTTCCCTTAACACGTATGGCAATCATTACCATTGTTGTGCTCTATAGCCTTCGTGCTCTGGCTGGAGGCATTAGCTGTATCAATGATTTCACCTGGCTACAATGTATCTCATCCCTCATTCCCGCCATTATCGCATGGTGCTACTGGCCGGGAGTAAAAGAAAGAGCAAAGATGTGTTAAATCCGTGTTAAAGTATTCATTTCTCTTGACTCGTCCCTAAGGTCATGCCTTAACTTTGCGGTCGCTTAGCAAAAAACATCGCGCGATATGAGTAAGAAAACAAGGTTAAAAATCGGAGAGTTCTCAGAGTTGATGCAAGTAACAGTTAAAACCATGCGTCATTACGAACAGAAGGGACTACTTGGGCCTGACGAGGTGGACGAGTGGACGGGCTATCGCTATTATAGCATCAACCAGATGCAACGGCTTAAGACCATACGTGACCTACAACGTCTCGGTTTCTCGCTGGATGAGATTAAGGACCTGTGCGATTCATATTCTCACACTCCAACCATCCGCCAGCTTACTGAGAAAATAAAGGAAACAGAGGCTGAGCTGAAACTACTGATCGCCCGTCGTAATCAACTGCTCGACTGGAGGAACGCTCGCAAAGAAATGAAGACAATGGAAAAGATTAGTATTCAATCTCTGCCCGAAATCATCGTGGCAAGTCATCGTGAAGTAATTCCTAACTACGCCGCTATCGGCCCTATGTGTGTCGAGAAGATTGGTCCTGAAATGCAACGTTTAGGATGCAAGTGTCCGCCACCAGGTTACTGCTTCACCATTGAGCACAACAAGGAGTACACCCCCACTGACATCGACATTGAGTATTGCGAACAGGTGGAGGAGATGGGCGAAGACTGCGCTATTATCAAGTTTAAGCGTTTGCCCGCCGTGCCAAAGGCACTCTGCATGAAGCACATTGGCCCCTACGAACGCTTCTACGAGTCATTCACCGAGGCCTTCCGCTACATCGAGGAGCACGGCCTGAAGCCCGTCGGTCAACATCGTACATGCTACATCGACGGAGCCTGGAACCAAGAAGACCCTGAGAAATGGCTGTCGGTGATTCAGATACCAATAGAGTAATAATCCGCCCTGATCGTCCCATATAGTTTGGGGCGGTCAGGACAAAATGAGTTACAGAATGAAAGAAATCACAATTAACCCTCAGCAGATTGCCGCATGTGGATTATATTGCGGAGCATGCAAAAAGTTTCTCAATCGCAAATGCCCTGGATGCAAGGAGAACGAGAAAGCATCGTGGTGCAAGATTCGCCGCCATACATGAAGGCTGCGTTTTAGCGAGAGCAGAATCAAGTCATACTTGAATTCTGCCGAGCGTGAGCAGGCTCGACCGAAGGTCATGGACATTATATAAGAACGAACAAGAAAGTCCCGCCATTATTGCATGGTGCTACTGGCCGGGAGTAAAAGAAAGAGCAACGATGTGTACTTCTGCCGCGTCAAATAAATAAGGTTAGAAAATGTATCTTCGATCATTTACAATCAGTGATGCTCCAACAATCCTCTCATGGATAAAGGATAAGACGGCATTCCGTAAGTGGAGTGCCGACCGTTATCCAGTGTTCCCTCCCAAGCCTGAGGATATGGCTGCGCAATATGCTGCCGAGAATATTTTTCCCTTTACTGCTGTCGATGGTGAGGGCAACATCGTGGGGCATATCATGCTGCGTTATCCAGAGCCTTCAAAGACTATTATTCGTTTGGGATTTGTCATCATAGATGACCAGCTGCGTGGCAAAGGCTATGGCAAACAGATGCTGCAATTGGCCATTCTGAAGGCGAAACAAGATTTTGGTGCTCAGAAGATTACTTTGGGGGTGTTCGACAATAACCCGTCGGCCATTCATTGCTACGAGTCGGTAGGATTCGTTGTGACTGGTACCGACACCTATGCGATAGATGGCGAAGAATGGACGGGAAAAGAAATGGAATTAGTTATATAAATCATATAGCATACAGATGAAAGAAAGATTCAAATTCAACACCGTAGGGCTTTTCACCCGCGACAACAAAGCGACTGTCGATTTCTACACGAAAACCTTTGGTTTTACCACCGATTGGGACGGCATTCAGCCCAACGTGGAGATGACGCTGGGCGACATGCGCATCATTCTTTTCCCGCGTGAGGCTTTCGAGCAAATGGTCTCTCGTAAGTTCCAATATCCAGAGGGGTTCAACGGTACAGTGGAATTGGCATTCGATGTGCCCACCTTCGCTGATGTAGACAAGGAGTATCAAAATGCTCTTAACAATGGTGCGAAGCCTGTTCTGGTACCGACAACTGAACCCTGGGGACAGCGTACTTGTTACATTGCCGACCCTGATGGGAACCTTATAGAGATTGGATCGTTCGTAGAAGGGTAATGAACACGATGGCGGTGCTAACCGATGCTGCCTTGAAGGAGCTCTAATTGGCAATAGAATAATGGGTCTCGTAGACTCGAAGCCACCTACAACTCTCCAGATGGAGAGCTAGTATCCTCTGAAGCAGGAAAACAAGTTGAAATATAAGTTGAAGATAGCTGATGAAAAGGAAATAAATAAGGCAGGGCCTTGGCATTGTCTGTGTTTTTCATTACCTTTGCAGCCATGATTCAGATAGTAGTTTCGAAAGAGATAGAGAGCGTGTGCCCTCAGTTTGTGGGTGCTGCTGTTGAGGCACAGGTGGTCAACTCGCCATTCTGTGCTGCTTTGTGGGAAGAGATTCATGCGTTGGGCGAGCAGTATCGGACCGAGCTGGATACGACACTCATCAAGGAGCGCATCCCGGGCATTGCCTCGACACGCAGAGTCTATAAGGCCTGTGGAAAGGATCCCTCGCGCTATCGTCCGGCAGCAGAGGCACTCATCCGCCGCATGCTGCAAGGCAAGGAGTTGTATCAGATAGACACGCTGGTAGACCTGATCAACCTGGCCAGCATCAAGTTCGGCTATAGCATTGGCGGTTTTGATGCCGATAAGTTTGTGGGCGATACGCTCACTCTGGGCGTGGGGCGTGCTGGTGAGCCTTATGAGGGCATCGGCCGCGGTATGATCAATATTGAGGGACTACCTGTCTACCGCGATAGCGAGGGCGGTGTGGGAACACCCACCAGCGACAATGAGCGGACTAAGATAGATGGCAACACCACGCATCTGCTGACGCTCATCAACGGATACGACGGTAACGAACAGCAAGTGCTGGCTAATGCGGCATTTATCCAGCAACTGCTGCGGAAATATTGTCAGAGTGACGGTGGTATGTGTACGCTCTACCGGTAGCTGATGCCTGTGTGGTGCTCACGTCCGGAAGCAACGGCGAGAATGAGTTCGCGGTCGGCGGCTGTCCAGTTGAGGGTGAGCAGGTCTTTGCGCTCCAGCCACTGGTAGTCCAGGTGCTCGAGCAGTTTGAAGTTCTCGTCGCGGGCCATGCACTCGTAGGCGGTCAGCGTGATGCTGAAGTCGGGATACTCATGGTCAACAGAGCCTAACTGTTTGCCCACGTAGATATCCCAATCCATCTCTTCCTTGATTTCGCGGATGAGTGTCTCATGATGGCTCTCGCCTTCCTCTACCTGTCCGCCTGGGAATTCCCAGTGCTCAGAGATGTAGGGATGGTGCGAGCGGCAACGCTGCATGCAGAGAATTTTATCGTCTTTCCTGATGACAGCAGCAACAACGTTATAGTGTTTCTTTTCCATAGTTATCGTTTTTGGTTGGGGCAAAGGTATGAAAAAGATTTGACACAAACAAAAAATATACGAATTATTTAGAAACGTTTCAGGATTTCCTCAATAGATAGTATTTTAGGTAGTGAAACTAGTTCAAGGTTCAAGGTTCAATGTTCAAGGTTTGCCCACAGATTTCCACAGAAGGCGGCAAAGCCGCGGTTCAAGGTTCCAGGTTCAAGGTTCAAAGCCGGCAGGCAATTATCCATTGTCCATTGTCAATTATCCATTGCCAGGAAGCCCCCTCCGACTCCCCCAGGGGGAGAGCTAGGTACTCATGAAGCAGGGGAGGTAATCACACTTGTCACTTAATGTAAACTCTTAACTACAAAGAAAGCTTCCTCCAGATGCTGCGCGGAATGAGGCGCCACAAGGCGGTGATGATTCGCCAGCGCCAGTCGATGACACGTACATGGCGGCGTCGCTCTATCGCCTCCACCATCTCTTTCGCCACTTGCTGGGGACGAAGCATCATGGGGAAGTGGTTGTCGCCGTCGAGTAGGGGCGTGTCAACAAATCCAGGGCGCAGGTCGGTGAAGCGGATGTTCAGCCGGCGGGCATTGGCCAGTTGCTCTAGTGCCTGCAGGTAAGTGTTCTGGAAGGCTTTGGTGGCCGAGTACGAAGGGGCAGGCCCCAGTCCTTTCGTACCGGCAATCGACGAGATGGCGGCTATATGTCCTCCGCCGTGGCTGGCAAGATAGTTGAAGGCCGTGTCGACCATCCGCGTGAACCCCATGGCATTGGTGTCTACGGTGCGCATCTCGATGTCGGTCTGCAGGTCGCGGTTCTGTTTCCCGATGCCCGATGCATGGAAGTAGAGATCCATCCCGCCCAGGCGTTCGATGAGTTGCAGCAGCCGTTCGGGGGCTTCTTCTGATGTAATGTCAATAGTTTCTGTCTCAGTGAGTTGCGGATATTCGCTTCTCAGTTGCTCTAATGGTTCCGTACGGCGGGCGGCAATGCCACAATGCCAGCCGCGTTGTAACAGCAGCCGTGCTACTTCGTTCCCGATGCCCGACGAGGCTCCGATGATGATGGCGTTCATGATATTCTGGTGTTGAAAGTGTGGGGTTCAAAAAGGTTGAGGCATGCGCCTCGTTGTGCTTATTTCACGTCGAGAGAGATTCTTCTGTTGAGGAAGAACTGGCGGGTGCGCACGAAGAACATGCTCACGCCGATGGCATTGACTATGGCTACCGTCCAGAAGGCGGCACTATAGCCCAGGTGCTCGGCCACGACGCCACCCATCAGGATGCCCAGTCCCATGCCAATGTCCCACGAGATGAGGATGGTCGAGTTGGCTGTGCCGCGTTGGTTGTGCTGTGCCACATTGATCATCATGTTCTGGAATGCGGGCCACATGTGTCCGTTGCCCAGTCCGATGAGCAAGGCCGAGCCGTAGTAGCCCACCAGCAAGGAGAGCGTTGTGGGATTGGGCGATAGTGTGGGCATGAGTATAAACAAGGTGTAGCCCACCAGCGAGATGACCATTCCCTCAGCGGCATTGTGGGTGAGTCGTCCTTTGCGCAGGGCGCTTCCTCCTTGCAGCCTTGAGAGAATGAGACCGATGGAGCAAAGCATGAAATAGGTGCCTGTTCCGCCCGTCATGTCGAGTTCCTCTTTGCTGTAGATGGCCAGATAGTTGCTCAGCACCCCGAAGCAGAAACCGAAGAACACCATATTGGCGCCTAGCAGCCAGCCTTTCACGAGGAAGAAGCGGTCGAGCGAGAGTTTTCTCCGTGGTTCGGCCGGTGTAGTCGTGGGGACAGGCTTCTTATTCAGTTTGACGGTAGCGTCGACCATCCATCCCACGAGGGCGATGGCGAGCGCCAGCCAGAACAGCAGTTCGAAGCTGTGGCTCCAGCGGTAGATGAAGATGCCGATGGTGGGAGCGAAGGCCATAGCCAGGTTGTTGCTCAGCCCGTAGTAGCCGATGCCCTCGTTGCGGCGGCTCGATGGCAGCACGTCGATGGCCACGGTGCTGTTGGCCACGGTCAGGGCCCCGAAGGGACCGCCATGCAGCGTTCTGACAATGGTGAACAGCAGCAGGGTGCCCGCCGCCAGATAACCCGCAAAGAAGATGGCAAAGCTGGCAAAGCACGCCATGAGCACCGTCTTGCGCGAGAAGGTGTCGACCACATAGCCGCTGAACGGACGGAAGAGCAGGGCAGTGATGGTATATCCCGACAGCACCAGTCCGATGACGTCTTTCGTGGCATGAAAGTGCTCGCTCAGGTAGAGCGGCAGCAAAGGGGTTAAAATATAAAAGGCGAAGAACAGCGCAAAGTTGGCTGTCATCACCTTTATATAATTATGGTTCCACAGTTTGTCCATTCCGTCATTCATTTATCATGAAAAAAACAGACGTTCACCGCGTGTCCGGAATGTCCTGATCAGTTGGCGGCCTCAAACTCCTCCAGGAAGCGGGTGTCGTTCTCTGAGAAGAGACGCAGGTCGTTCACTCGGTATTTCAGGTTGGCAATGCGCTCAACACCCATACCGAAGGCATAGCCGCTGTACACCTTGCTGTCGATGCCACAGAGCTCGAGCACGTTGGGGTCTACCATGCCGCACCCAAGGATTTCCACCCAGCCGGTGTGCTTGCAGAAACCGCAACCCTCGCCGCCGCAGATGAAGCACGAGATGTCCATCTCGGCACTGGGCTCGGTGAACGGGAAGTAGGAGGGACGCAGACGTATCTTCGTGTCGGGGCCGAACATCTCGCGGGCAAACGACAGCAGCACCTGCTTCAGGTCGGTGAAGCTCACGTTCTTGTCGATGTACAGTCCTTCCACCTGATGGAAGAAACAGTGGGCACGGGCGGTGATGGCCTCGTTGCGGTAGACGCGTCCCGGGCAGATGACGCGTATGGGAGGCTGCTGGGTCTCCATCACACGGGCCTGCACACTCGATGTGTGGGAGCGCAGAATCATGTTCTTGGTCACATCGTCGGGATGCTGCGATACGAAGAATGTGTCTTGCATGTCGCGGGCAGGATGGTCGGCGGCAAAGTTCATCTTGGTGAACACGTGCAGGTCGTCTTCCACCTCAGGGCCGTCGGCCAGTACGAAGCCCATGCGCGAGAAGATGTCGATGATCTCGTTCTTCACGATGGTCAGCGGATGGCGGGTGCCCAGCTCGATGGGGTAGGCCGAGCGCGTCAGGTCGATGTTGTCGCTTTGCGCCTCAGCCGTCTCCAGGTTCTCGCGCAGGCTGTTGATGCGGTCGAAGGCCATCTGTTTCAGTTCGTTGATGCGTATTCCCACCGTCTTCTTCTCGTCGGCGGCCACGTTGCGGAAGTCCTGCATCAGGGCGTTGATCTCGCCTTTCTTGCTCAGGTACTTCAGTCGCAGGGCCTCTATTTCCTCAGCGTTCGAGGCTGAGAGCTCGCTGACTTCTTTCAGCAGTTGTTCTATTTTATCAAGTATCATATTTGCTAATTTTCAAAAAAACTGCTGCAAAGGTAATATTTTTATGGCAAAAACGGGCAAAGTTTGAAAATAAATGTGTACTTTTGCGCAAATTTGAGAACTACTTCATGAAAAAGAGCATAGTAATAGTGTTGACAGCCTGTGCATTATGGGTGTTTTCCGTTCTGACGGGCTGTACCAACAAGAAGTCAGCCTACGGGCCTCCTGAAGACGAAGCCCTTGACGTTGATACGGTTGCCGTCGATTCCTTGGATTTGCTGGCAGAGAGCGCCACCATCCCCAAGGGAGCCGATGAGCTGTTCGACGACTTTGTGTTCAATTTTGCTTCCAACCGCGCCTTGCAGTTGCAGCGCATCGCCTTCCCGCTCACCGTCGAGAATGCCGGGAGGAGCCGCCAGGTGACCCGCAGCCAGTGGAAGCACGAGCATTTCTTCATGGACCAGGACTACTATACCATCATCTTCAACAACCGCCAGGAGATGGAGCTGATGAAAGACACCACCGTCAGCAATGCCGTCATCGAGAAAATCTATCTCGACCGCGGCTGGGTGAGCCAGTATTTCTTCGACCGCCGCAACGGCCGGTGGATGATGCGCTCGGTGAAGGAGGTGCCCATGGAGAAGAGCATCCATGCCTCGTTCCTCAAGTTCTATCAGCACTTCGCCATCGACGACGACTTCCAGGTGGCAAGCATGAACAGCACCGTCGAGTTCACCGCTCCCGACCCCGACGACGACTTCAACACCATGACGGGCGAGATCGACCCTCAGCAGTGGCCGTCGTTCAAGCCAGGACTCATCCCCTCGGGATTCATCTATAACATAGAGTATGGTAAAATCGCCGCCGGCGGCACCACCAAGATCTTCGTCACCCGAGGCATCGCCAATGGTTATGAGACCGAGATGACCTTCCAGTTGATCGACGGTAAATGGAAACTGATGAAGTTCACCACCTGACGCGTCCCACCCATCCTTTCTGCTATGATTGTCGACCGCCCACATTACTCTCTGTTGTGCCACAACACCTTTGGCATCGATGCCAGGTGCCGTCGCTTTGTGGAGTTCAGCACCGTTGACGAACTCCGGCAAGTCATCTGCACCCTTACCTCTGCCGACTATCCGCTGCTCCTGCTGGGCGGCGGCAGCAACCTGTTGCTCACGGCCGACTATCCCGGCACCGTGCTCCATTCGGCCATCAAGGGCTTCGAGACTGCCGACGACGCTGGCGATGTGCTCCTACGTTGTGGCAGTGGCGAGGTATGGGACGATGTGGTGGCCCTCTGTGTCCGGAACGGATGGTACGGGGCCGAGAACCTGTCGCTCATCCCCGGTGAGGTGGGAGCCAGTGCCGTGCAGAACATCGGGGCCTATGGCGCCGAGGCCAAGGACATCATCGAGACCGTTGAGGCCGTCGAGATAGCCACCGGCAAGTGCTGCACCCTGCGCAATGCCGACTGCCACTACGGCTACCGGCAGAGCCGCTTCAAGCACGAGTGGCGCGACCGTTACGTCATCACCCACGTCACCTACCGCCTGAAACCACAGTTCACCCCCCAACTCGACTATGGCAACATCCGCTCGGAGCTCCAGCGGAAAGGCATCCTTCAGCCCACCGCTGCCCAGCTGCGCCAGTGCATCATCGACATCCGCAATGCCAAACTGCCCGACCCGAAGGTGGAAGGCAATGCCGGCAGCTTCTTCATGAACCCCGTGGTGGCCAAAGAGCAATATCGCGAGCTGGCTGCCCTCTATCCCGGCATGCCCCACTATACCGTCGATGAAGACCACGAGAAGATTCCCGCCGGTTGGATGATCGACCAGTGCGGGTGGAAAGGACGCTCGCTGGGACGAGCCGGCGTGCACCACAACCAGGCGCTCGTGCTTGTCAACCGAGGCGGAGCCAGCGGAGCCGACATCCTTCGTCTTTGCGATGCCATACGACGCGATGTGAAGGAGAAATTTGGAATAGACATCTATCCGGAGGTAAACGTCAGATGAAAGTAACACTTCTAGGAACAGGAACATCGGGCGGAGTGCCCAGCATCGGCTGCCAGTGCGAGGTGTGCCGCAGCAGCGACCCCCACGACAAGCGGCTGCGATGCTCAGCCCTGCTCGAGACCGACACCACGCGGGTGCTCATCGACTGCGGACCCGATTTCCGCCAGCAGATACTCCCCCTGCCATTCCAGCGTTTCGACGGCATCCTGCTCACCCATATCCACTACGACCACGTCAGCGGCATCGACGACCTGCGGCCTTTCTGCGTCTTCGGCGACATTCATATCTATGCCAACCAGGGAACCGTCGACGGACTGAAAACCACCATGCCCTACTGCTTCACCGAGCATCTCTATCCAGGTGTGCCGCGTCTCAACCTGCATGTGGCTAGGCCCCATGAGCCCTTCCGCATCGGCGATATCGAGGTGATGCCCATCGAGGTGATGCACCATTCCCTGCCCATCTTAGGATTCCGCATCGGCGACTTTGCCTATATTACCGATATGAAAACCATCGACGACGGCGAACTGCCCTATCTGCAGGGTGTGAAGACGATGGTGGTCAATGCCCTGCGTTTCGCCCCCGAGCACCATTCCCATCAGACCGTCGGCCAGGCCGTGCAGTTCATCCGCAGGGTAGGGGCTCAACATGCCTACCTCATTCATCCCAGTCATCACATCGGCCTTCACAAGGAGGTGAATGCCCGCCTGCCCGAAGGCATAGAACTGGCCTACGACGGTCAGGTCATCTGGGTAGAACAACAGCGCTGACAAGTTGTTTCGTCAGTGGTAAGTATTTTTCCCCGATGATTCAGAGTATTCAGAGTATTCAGAGTATTCCGAATATTCAGAGTATTCCGAAAATTCAGAATCCTCCGAATTAAGGCCAACAGCTCTCCCCAGCCAGATTGGTGACCTTTGATGCCGGCGGGCAAGCTGGAGGGCAACTCGGCCGTTGCCGAGGGCACTCCGGGCGGCTTGGAAGCCCCCTTTGGGTAATGGACAATTGACAATGGATAATGGATAATTCCTGCCGGCGCCATAATAATGGATAATTGCCTGCCGGCTTGAAGGCCCTGTAGCGCCCTATGGCGGGGAGACAGAATTATTGCTAAGCAACTGAAAATCAGTTGTATAGATAGTATAATTGCTAAAAACTTCCCAACTTCCCAACTTCCCAACTTCCCGAAAAGTGGGTGTAAAAATGTAATTTACAGGGAAAGGCAGTATTATATATAATTGAATGTATTATATATTACAATGTATCTGCCCATGGATGAGTGGAATTCATTTTTAATTATATATATTATATATAATATATATAATTAATATATATAATATATATAATTAATTGTATTATATACAACAATCTCTTTACAGGGAGAGAAAAATGCATTTTTACACCCACTTTTCGGGAAGTTGGGAAGTTGGGAAGTTCTCCTATAATAGTGTTGACTCCCCATTGCCAACACCTCGCGTGATAATCCCTTTTATGCGATATCTTGAGGAAAGCAAAAAAACGTGTTATGTCCTTTGTGAGGCACAACACGTTATTCTGTATGTATTGAGGCTTATTTTTTCTTGAAGCCTTTGTACTTCCGATAGAGTTTCCAACCGAGTATCAGGCCGTCGAGCACACCGGCGCCTGTACTCATCAGACTGCTCATGCGCAGCCCGGTGGTCGATGTGTCGGGCTTCTTGAAGAGTCCCTTCCACAGCACTCGTATCTCGGCGTCGTCTTGCTGTATCTGCTGTCGCAGCTGGTTCTTCCGGTTCTGGATGGCGAGCAGCGAGTTGTAGATCAACTCTTGCTGGTCGGGTGGGGGTAATGGCTTTTCTATGTTCATCGTTTATTTCTCCATGAGCAGGCTGGCCAGGAATTTCACGAGGGGTCGCTCCACCCATTGCTTCCTGAACAGGACGAATAGAATGAGTATCAGCAGATAGAAAACCGCCACGATAGAGAAGGCCCATCCCAGTCCGGTGTGCGGGGCCAGGGCGAAAGCGGCAGCGAAAGAGAAATAGATCATGGTGATGATGATCAGCAGGAAGAGCACGGCCGCCATGATGAGCACGGTGGTCAGACGCACGAATTTCTCAATGACATCGAGCTTCACGTATTCACCCTGAAGCCCGATGTAATGTTTCAGCACCTCAACGAGTTGCCCAATGGTCTCAATATTTCTGTCGGTTGAGAACATCAGCGTGTCGTTTTAGTCGATAGCCTCGGCGGCAGCCTCCTTGATGTCCTCAACGAGGTCGTCCATCTCCTTGCGGTTGAGCTTGATGTTGTGCTTTTTGCAGAAGTCGTCTACTGTGTCGGCAATTTTTGCACGGGTGTCAGCACCTTTCTCGGGAGCGGCGAGCAGGCCCAGAGCGGCGCCGGCGATAGCACCACCGAGGAATGCGCCAATGTAACCTAATGTCTTCATACGCGTTTTTTTATTTTAAAGATTAAACAATGTTTTCTGAACCACAAAAGTAGTAAAAAAACGTATATACGACAATAATTTGCGGCCTATTTTTTGTTAAAAACGGCAGATTTCTTTTATTTAACAAACTTTATGTGCGTTTTTTCGTCGTTTTTGGTGGTTTTTGTGTAACTTCGCACAATCAAAGTGAATATAACGTTTAATTTTTAATAAAACCAAAAGAGAATTATGAAAAAAATGATGCTTGTATGCGCAGGTTTGTGCATGGTATTGGCTTTCAGCAGCTGTAAGAGCAAGGAGAGTGCTTATCGTAAGGCTTACGAGAAGGCAAAGGCACAAGAGGCTGAGAATGCTATGATTCAGAACAACGACGAGAACGTGGCTGTGGTGGCTCCTGTCCAGACGGTGCCTGCTACTACCACCTCGAGCAATGTGGCCAACGCCAATGTTCGTTCTGAGAATGTATCAGTGGTCAGCGGCGCAGGTTTGAAGGACTACAGCGTGGTTGTCGGCTCGTTCTCTCTGAAGGCTAACGCAGAGGGCCTGCAGCAGACGTTGAGGAATGCCGGCTATGACGCACAGATTGTTTACAATGCAGGCATGAATATGTATCGCGTGGTGGCTACGACATTTGTCAACAAGGCCGATGCCGTCCGCAGCCGTGACCAGCTCCAGGGTACATACAAGGGTGCCTGGCTGCTTTATGCAAAATAAACAGGAAGCGCGTGGCGCGTATATTATCAATAGATTACGGTAAGAAACGTACGGGATTAGCAGTCACCGACCCATTGCAGATCATAGCCAATGGGTTGGCGACTGTTTCTACATCTATGCTCTTCGACTGGCTGAAGGACTATACCGGGCGCGAGGAGGTGGAGCGGATCGTGATTGGCGAGCCCCGTCAGACCAACGGGCAGCCCAGCGAGAACCTGGCGCGCGTGCAGCAGTTTGTGAACCGGTGGCGCAAGGCCGTGCCGCAGATTCCCATTGAGTATTTCGACGAGCGCTTCACGTCGGTGCTGGCTCATCAGGCGATGCTCGACGGCGGACTGAAAAAGAAAGACCGGCAGAACAAGGCGCTGGTGGATGAGATCAGTGCCACCATCATCCTGGAGGACTATCTGCGCTCGCGCCGTTGAACCCTACAGAGGATGAGCGTGCCTGGCGGACCGATAATAAACTCAAAAAACTCATAACCTTTTTTTTAACAGGAAACAAGTGATACTACCTATTTATATATATGGACAGCCCGTGCTCCGGAAAGTGTCGCAGGATATTCCGAAAGACTATCCCGGGCTGCAGCAGCTCATTGCCGATATGTTTGAGACGATGACCGAGGCCGACGGCATTGGCCTGGCCGGTCCGCAGATCGGTAAGGACATTCGTGTGGTGGTCATCGACCTCACTCCGCTGGGTGACGACATGCCCGAATATAAGGATTTCAAGCATGCTTACATCAATCCGCACATCGTGGAGTATGACGATACGAAGACGGAAACCATGGAGGAAGGCTGTCTGAGCCTGCCCGGCATCCACGAGAATGTGACGCGCCCAACGCGCATTCATGTGCAGTATTTGGACGAGAACCTCGAGGAGCACGACGAGTGGGTGGAGGGCTATCTGGCACGAGTGATGCAGCATGAGTTCGACCATCTGGACGCGAAGATGTTCGTCGACCGCGTCTCGCCATTGCGCAAACAGCTCATTAAGAGCAAGCTGCGTGCTTTGCTGCAAGGCCGCTACCGCTGCGGCTACCGCACGAAAGCCGTCGTGAAGAAGTGAGGAGAAACGGGAGTGCGGCTTCCGGAATAAAAGGATAGACAATGGTTGGTTTGACAACATACAAGAAGACGAGAAGTAAGAGGCTGCTGAGCCTTTTGCTTCTTTCCCTTTTTGCCATTCTGCCATCCTCTGCCCAGTACAATATCGACCGGTTGATCATGGTGGGGCGCAGCGCTCTGTATTACGAGGATTATGTGCTCTCCATCCAGTATTTCAACCAGGTAATCTCGGCCAAGCCCTATCTCTATGAGCCCTGGTTCTATAGGGGTGTGGCCAAGTTCTATCTCGACGATTTCGTCGGTGCTGAGTCCGACTGCTCAGAGGCCATCCGCATCAATCCATACGTCAACAACCTGTACGAGTTGCGCGGCTTGTGCCGCATTCGGCAGTCGAAATTCTCGGAGGCGATTGGCGACTACGACATGTCGATCAAGTACGATCCGTCGAACCAGGGACTATGGTACAACCGTGTGCTGTGCCGCATACAGGACAAAGACTACGAGGCCGCCCACCACGACCTCGACTCGATGATGGTGCGCTGGAAGAAGTATGCACCTTCCTATTCGCTCAAAGCAGAGGTGTGCCTTCTGCAAAAAGACACGGTGCAGGGGGCTAAATGGCTCGACAAGAGTCTGGAGATAGACCCCTATAATGGTGACGCGTGGTCGGTGAGGGGCATCATCAGCATGGCCGACAACAAATGGAAGGATGCCGACCAGCAGTTCAGCAAAGCCATCCATCTGAAGCCGAAGATGGTGGGCAACTATATCAACCGGGCGCTCTCGCGCTATAACATCAACAACCTGCGTGGGGCGATGGCCGACTACGACAAGGCCCTCGACCTAGACCCCAACAACTTCATCGGTCATTACAACCGCGCCCTGCTGCGCGTGCAGGTGGGCGACGACAACCGCGCCATCCTCGACTTCGACTATATCCTGCAATATGAGCCCGACGACGTGATGGCCCTTTTCAACCGTGCCATCCTGCTCGACCGGACAGGCAATCCCCGTGCTGCCATCCGCGACTACACCAAGGTCATCGACCAGTATCCCAACTTCTGGACGGGACTGCAATACCGTGCCCGTTGCTATCGACGTCTGGGCATGACGGCACAGGCAGAGCTCGACGAGTTCCGCATCTTCAAGGCACAGATGAACAAACACCTGGGCATTCAGCCGCGACTGAAAAAGAAGCAGATAAGAAAGAAGAGTGACATCGACCTGGAGAAGTACAACCAGATGGTGACCGAGGATGAGACCACCGTGGAGCATGAGTACAGTAGTGTGTATCGCGGAAAGGTGCAGAACCACAAGGTGGAGGCCGAGTATATGCCCATGTACGGGATGGACTTCGCCCAATACGTTAACGGCGTGAACACCTATCAGGCTTTCATTTCTGAGGTGGAAGACTTCAACAGGAAATACCCGTCGGCCATGCGGCTGTACGTTACTTGTGGACAGCAGGTGCTGACGGAAGACGCCTCTAAGGCCAGCTTTGCCAGAATCGACACGCTGACCGCCGGACTGATGGCTGCCCGTTCGGCCACTGAGAGCGTCCCCTGGTTAATACAGCGGGCCGTGGCTTATGCCAAGACGCAGAATTTCAGCGATGCCATTAACGACCTGACCACCTGTCTGCAAATCGACTCAACGTCGGTCATTGCCTATTGGCAGCGTGCCGTGTGCCAGACAATGCTCAACGAGTTCGACGCCTCGCAAGGCGTTAACACACAGCTGAAGGCCGCCCGTGCCATTGACGATTTTAACACAGCCATCCGGATGAGCGCGGGAAACGCATACTTCTACTACGACCGGGGCAACTTCTATGCCCTGCGCAAAGAATACAGCAAGGCGCTGGAGGACTACTCGACGGCCATCAGACTGGACTCCCGTCTGGCTGAGGCATACTACAACCGCGGACTGGTGCGTATCTACAGCAATCATAAGAATGAGGGCATACAGGACCTGAGCAAGGCGGGAGAGCTGGGCATATACAATGCCTACAGCGTGATCAAGAAATATAGTGGGAAGTAAGGAGGCTGGCGCCGCCGGCCAAAAGAATATTCAGCGAAAAAACTGCCATAAACTCTGGGCAGTATGGAAAGAAAGTGTTACCTTTGCATCCGATTCAATTAAAATATCAATTTGTTATGGTAAAAATTACATTTCCAGACGGATCTGTTCGCTCGTATGAACAGGGCGTTACTGGCTATCAAATCGCAGAGAGCATATCGCCTGCTCTCGCCCGCGACGTTGTATCTTGCGGGGTGAATGGCGAGACAGTGGAACTGAACCGTCCTATCAATGAAGACGCCACCATCGCGCTCTACAAGTTCAGCGACGATGAGGGTAAGCACACTTTCTGGCACACCAGCGCACACCTGCTGGCCGAGGCCCTGAAAGAGCTCTATCCCGGCATACAGTTCGGATTCGGTCCTGCTATTGAGAACGGTTTCTTCTATGATGTGCTGCTGCCCAACGGCGAGGCTATCAAGGAGTCCGACTTCCCGAAAATCGAAGACAAGATGCGTGAACTGGCCAAGAAAGATGAGCCCGTGGTGCGCCGCGAAGTGCCTAAGGCCGAAGCGTTGGTGGAATTCAAGGCCGACGGTCAGGACTACAAGTGCGAGCACATCGACCTCGACTTGGAAGACGGCACCATCTCTACTTATACACAAGGAAACTTTACCGACCTCTGCCGCGGTCCGCACCTCGTGTCGACGGGTGCCATCAAGGCGCTGAAGCTGACGTCGGTAGCTGGTGCCTTCTGGCGCGGTGACGCCTCGCGCGAGCAGATGCAGCGTCTCTATGGTATCTCTTTCCCCAAGAAGAAAATGCTCGACGAGTATCTGGTGATGCTCGAAGAGGCCAAGAAACGTGATCACCGCAAGATTGGCAAGGAGATGGAACTGTTCATGTTCTCTGAGCGTGTGGGTAAGGGTCTGCCCATCTGGCTGCCCAAAGGCACAGAGCTCCGCCTGCGCTTGCAGGATCATCTGCGCAAGGTGCAGAAGCGCTTTGGATATAAGGAGGTTATCACTCCGCACATCGGTTCGAAGAACCTCTATGTGACCAGCGGCCACTATGCCCACTACGGGAAAGACTCGTTCCGCCCCATCACTACTCCCGAGGAAGGCGAGGAGTATATGCTGAAACCCATGAACTGTCCGCACCACTGCGAGATCTTTGCCTCGAAGCCCCGTTCGTATCGTGACCTGCCTCTGCGTCTGGCAGAGTTTGGTACGGTTTACCGTTACGAGCAGAGCGGCGAGTTGCACGGACTGACCCGTGTGCGCTCGTTCACGCAAGACGATGCCCACCTCTTCTGCCGTCCCGACCAGGTGAAGCAGGAGTTCCTCAATGTGATGGACATCATCAATATCGTACTCACCGCCTTTGGCTTCAACTTCGAGGCACAGATTTCACTCCGCGATCCTAACGATCACGAGAAGTATGTAGGTACCGACGAAGACTGGGCAATGGCAGAGAAAGCTATTGTCGAGGCTTGTCAGGAGAAGGGCCTGTCCGCCAAGGTAGAGTATGGTGAGGCTGCATTCTATGGTCCGAAGCTTGACTTCATGATCAAGGATGCCATTGGCCGTCGCTGGCAGCTGGGTACCATTCAGGTGGACTACAACCTGCCGAAGCGCTTCCAGCTGGAGTATACCGATGAGGACAACACTAAGAAGACGCCAGTGATGATTCACCGTGCTCCCTTCGGCTCGATGGAGCGTTTCACCGCCGTGCTCATTGAGCATACCGCCGGTCATTTCCCCTTGTGGCTCACTCCCGACCAGGTGGCTATCTTGCCGCTCTCGGAAAAGTACAACGATTATGCCAAGGAGGTGGCCCGTCAGTTCGATTTGCAAGGCGTCCGCGCCACCATCGACATGCGCAATGAGAAACTGGGCCGCAAGATTCGCGACAACGAGTTGAAGCGTATCCCATACATGGTGATTGTCGGTGAGAAAGAGGCTGCCGAGGGACTTGTCTCCATGCGCCAGCAGGGTGGTGGCGAGCAGACCACCATGAGCATCCAAGCCTTCATCGACAAGATCAATGGCGAGGTGGCCGAGATGACCAAGAACTTTTAAAGGAAAACGATTTAGAAGTTAACAATAATCAGGTTAAGAGTTAGGAGTTTTTGAGGGTGGAAAAGAGTTTACGAACTGCCGGAATGTTAAAAATACATAAATACAGCGTAAAATCTTTTAACTTTCAACTCTTAACTCTTAATTTATGAGTAACTTTGCAGCCGATTTCGCAATAAGTAGAACCAAAAACAGTTAATGAAGAACGACAAAAAAGGTAATCAGTACCGTGTGAACGAACAGATTCGTGTCCGCGAGGTGCGTATTGTGGGTGATAATGGTTCAACCGTTGTGCCTACCCGTCAGGCATTAGACATGGCCCGTCAGCAGGGTGTCGACCTTGTTGAGATATCGCCGAATGCCAATCCGCCTGTTTGCCGGCTCATTGACTACAGTAAGTTCCTCTACCAGCAGAAGAAACGTGCTAAGGAGATGAAAGCCAAGCAGGTGAAGCAAGAGGTGAAGGAAATCCGATTCGGTCCGCAGACCGATGACCACGACTACAACTTCAAGCTGAAGCATGCGAAGGAGTTCCTCGAGCAAGGCAATAAAGTGCGTGCTTATGTGTTCTTTCGTGGCCGTTCCATTCTGTTCAAAGAGCAAGGCGAGGTTCTGCTTTTGCGTTTCGCCAACGATTTGGAGGAATACGGCAAGGTGGAGTCGATGCCATCGCTCGAAGGAAAGAAAATGTTCCTCTATCTCAGTCCGAAGAAGGCTGGCGTAGCCAAGAAGAGTCAGCAGAAGATGGACCGTGAGCGCCGTGAGGCCGAGGCCAAAGAGGCTGAGAAGAAAATCAAGGAAGCCGCCGAGAACACTAGTGAGACAGCCGATGAGGCTCCTGCCAGCGGCGGATTGTTTGCTAACATCAAGGGCGGTGACGAACTGCTGAAGAAATTGAAAGGCGAGCAATAAGAAGGAAAGAGAAGGTGCGTAACGCCCGGTATATGCGTTGCCACCATAATAAATAACCAATTTAAAATATTTAAAAAAATGCCAAAAGTAAAGACAAACTCCGGTGCCAAGAAGAGATTCCGTTTCACCGGTACAGGTAAGATCAAGAGACAGCATGCTTACCACAGTCACATTCTGACCAAGAAGACCAAGAAGCAAAAGCGTAATTTGGTACACTCGGCCATCGTTGATAACAGCAACATGAAGCAGGTTCGCGACCTGTTGTGTCTCCGTTAAACCTATTGTCAAACATTAAAGAGTAAAAAACTATGCCAAGATCAGTCAATCACGTTGCTTCAAGAGCAAAACGTAAAAGAATTCTTAAGCTCACTCGTGGCTACTTTGGTGCCCGCAAAAATGTTTGGACAGTAGCCAAAAACACATGGGAGAAAGGTCTCACCTATGCATATCGTGACCGCCGCAACAAGAAGCGCAACTTCCGCTCACTGTGGATTCAGCGCATCAATGCTGCTGCCCGTCTCGAGGGTATGAGCTATTCTGTTCTCATGGGTAAACTCAGTAAGGCTGGTATCGAGATCAACCGTAAGGTGCTCGCTGACCTCGCTGTCAACAACCCCGAGGCTTTCAAAGCTATTGTAGAGAAAGTAAAGTAAATCCTTGATTAGGATAGAATGAAGGAGGGCAGAACCGTGGTTTTGCCCTCCTTTTTAGTGATATGACGTGAGTCGGTTTTTTGTCTTCCTTCTTCCTTCTAATGATATGCCGTGAGTTGGTTCTATCTCTTATTTGACACCTCGCATGCTCAGTGAGATTCGTTGGCGCCGAAAATCTACTTCCTTTACTCTGACTCGCACATGCTGGTGCAGTTTTACCACCTGGTTGGGGTCTTTCACATAGCGGTCGGCCAGTTGCGAAACATGCACGAGGCCGTCCTGGTGCACGCCAATGTCGACGAATGCTCCAAAATTGGTGATGTTGGTCACAATGCCCGGCAGTATCATGCCTTCCACGAGGTCGTCGATGGTTTGCACGCTGGGATCGAACTCAAATTCTTCTATCTGTTCGCGCGGGTCGAGTCCGGGCTTTTCCAATTCGTGCATGATATCGTTCAGCGTAGGCATTCCCACAGCATCACTCACATATTGTTTCAGGTTAATTTGCTTTCGCTTCTCAGCGTCTTTCATCAAGTCGACCACCGTACATCCGCAGTCGTTCGCCATTTGTTCTACAATGGCATAGCTCTCGGGGTGTACCGCACTTCCGTCGAGCGGATTCTTGGCTCCGGGAATGCGCAAGAAACCTGCACACTGCTCGAACGCGGCCGGTCCGAGACGGGGTACTTTCTTCAATTGCGTGCGCGAGGTGAATGCACCGTGTTCCTTACGGTAGTCGACAATATTCTTGGCCAGCGCCGGACCGAGTCCGCTGACATACATCAACAGATGCAGGCTGGCCGTATTGAGGTTCACTCCCACCATGTTCACACAGCTCTCCACCGTCTGGTCGAGGCTCTTTTTCAGCTTGCCTTGGTCCACATCGTGTTGGTATTGTCCCACGCCAATGCTCTTCGGGTCGATCTTCACCAGTTCGGCCAGAGGGTCCATCAGTCTGCGCCCGATACTGACGGCGCCACGAACGGTGACATCCTCGTCGGGAAACTCCTCACGGGCAATCTTCGAGGCTGAATAGATAGAGGCGCCATCCTCGCTGACCGTAAACACCTGCGGGTGGGGTAGCGGGGCGTCGTTGTCATCGGTGGGCACGGCATATCTGCCGGCGAGCACATCTTTGATGAAGTCGTTGGTCTCGCGGCTGGCAGTACCATTACCGATGGCAATGGCCTCGATATGGTGTTTGCGGAGCATTTTCTCCACGCTGATAGCCGCTTGCATCTGCTTGTTCACAGGAGGGTGGGGGAAGATGGCCTCATGATGCAGCAGGTTTCCTTGTGCGTCCAGGCAAACCACCTTGCAGCCTGTGCGGAATCCCGGGTCTACGCCCATCACACGTTTTTGTCCCAGTGGTGCCGAGAGCAGCAGTTGGCGAAGATTCTCGGTGAACACCAGGATGGCTTCGTCGTCGGCTTTCTCCTTGCTCATGGCGGCAAACTCAGTCTCAATGGCAGGCTTGAGCAGTCGTTTGTAGCTGTCTTCCACAGCCTCGGTCACTAGCCGTGAGCATTTTCCAAAACCACGCACATGCAGTCGGCAGAGTTTCTCCACGCATTCCGTGTCATCGGCCGATATGCTCACACGCAGCACCCCTTCTGTCTCTCCGCGGCGCATGGCCAGCAACCGGTGGCTGGTGCAGCGGCGAAGCGGTTCCTGCCAGTCGAAGTAGTCAGAGAATTTCTGTGCTTCATCGGTGTCTTTCTTCGCTTTGACCACCTTGGAAATGATCATGGCATTGCGGCGGAAGATGCCTCGCATGGCGTTGCGCGAACGCTCATCTTCGCTCACCATCTCGGCAATGATGTCCTTTGCACCTGCTATGGCATTCTCCACACTACCTACATTCGTGCCATCGACAAAGCGCTTAGCAGTTTCCAGCGGGTTGGCCTCGCGTTGCATCATGATGAGGGTGGCCAGTGGCTCCAGTCCCTGTTCACGGGCCACCTGGGCACGTGTCCTCCGCTTGGGGCGGAAGGGCAGATAGATGTCTTCCAATACCGTTGCGTCCCAGCAGTCGGCGATTCGCTGCTGCAGCTCGGGAGTCATCTTCCCTGCCTCTGTGATGGTCTTCACGATGGTTTCCTTGCGTTTGGAAATCTCTTTCAACCGCTCGTTCATGTCGCTGATGGCTGCTATCTGCACCTCGTTCAACGCGCCCGTCTTCTCTTTGCGGTAGCGCGATATGAAAGGAATGGTGCATCCTTGTTCCAACAGAGCCAGCGTGTTGTCGACAGCCGTCTCGGGTAACGATAGTGCCTGTGCGATATGCTTGGTAAAAATATTCATCTTTCTTTTTATGTTGTTAGTTAGCGCAAAAATAGTGATTTTTTCTAGATTGTGCAAAAAAATGACTATCTTTGTAACCTATTTTTAAAGGAGTAATGATTTCAGTAGAAGGATTAACCGTTGAGTTCGGAGTAAAGCCACTTTTCCACGATGCCAGTTTTGTGGTCAACGACCGTGACCGTATTGCCCTAGTGGGCAAGAATGGTGCTGGAAAGTCTACCTTATTAAAGATTCTGTGCGGCATGCAACATCCCACATCGGGAGTGGTATCCGTTCAGAACGATACGACCATAGGATATCTGCCGCAGGTGATGAACCTGCAAGACCAGACCACCGTACGTGAGGAAGCGCAGAAGGCATTCGCTGATGTGCGGAAAATAAAGGACAAACTAGACCGCATGAATGCCGAGCTGGCAGCGCGCACCGACTACGAGAGCGATGACTATCTGTCGCTGGTAGAGCGGTTTACGCAGGAGCACGAGCGCTACATGATGATGGGGGCAGAGAATTATGAGGCCGAGCTGGAGCGCACGCTGATGGGTCTTGGATTTCTGCGCAGCGATTTCGACCGGCCTACCAGCGAGTTCTCGGGTGGTTGGCGCATGCGTATCGAACTGGCCAAGATACTGCTTCGCAAGCCCGATGTGCTGTTGCTCGACGAGCCTACCAACCATCTCGACATCGAGTCTATCCAGTGGCTCGAGCAGTTCCTCTCGCAAAGTGCCAATGCCGTGGTTTTAGTCAGCCACGACCGTGCCTTCATCAATAATGTTACCAACCGTACACTCGAGATATCCTGTGGGCAGATCATCGACTATCGGGTGAAGTACGACGAGTATGTGGTGCTTCGCAAGGAGCGTCGCGAACAGCAGATACGAGCCTACGAGAATCAGCAGAAAGAGATGGCCGACATGCGGGCTTTCATCGAGCGCTTCCGCTATCAGGCCACCAAGGCAGTACAGGTGCAGCAGAAAATCAAGCAATTAGAGAAAATAGTACCCATTGAGATTGACGAGGTCGACACGTCGGCCATGCGGTTGAAGTTTCCTCCCTGTCTGCGCAGCGGCGACTATCCGGTCATCTGCGATGAGGTGCGCAAGGACTATGGCAGTCATACCGTGTTCGATCATGTCACAATGACCATCCGCCGCGGCGAGAAAGTGGCCTTTGTGGGTAAGAACGGTGAGGGAAAATCAACGCTGGTGAAGTGCATCATGGATGAGATTCCCTATACAGGCACTTTGAAAATAGGACATAATGTGCAGATTGGCTATTTTGCCCAAAACCAGGCACAATTGCTCGACGAGTCACTCACGGTTTACGATACTATAGAACATGTGGCAAAAGGTGACATCCGGTTGAGAATCAACGATATATTAGGAGCGTTTATGTTTGGTGGAGAGAACTCAGAGAAGAAAGTCAAGGTGCTGAGTGGAGGTGAGCGGAGCCGTCTGGCCATGATCCGCCTGTTGCTCGAACCCGTCAACCTGCTCATTCTCGACGAGCCTACCAATCATCTCGACATGCCTTCGAAAGATGTGCTGAAAGAAGCTATCCGCGCCTTCGACGGTACGGCCATCATCGTCAGTCATGACCGTGAGTTCCTCGATGGCTTGGTGACAAAGGTTTACGAGTTTGGTGGCGGTCGCGTGCGCGAGCATCTGGGTGGTATCTACGATTTCCTTCGAGACCGTAAGATAGAGTCGCTCGACCAACTGGGAGCCCAACCCGCAAACAACAATAAAGAGAACCAGGTGGCTGCCGCTGCGACACCATCGCATCAGAGTTCCAAGCAGAACTATGCAGAGCGCAAGGAGATGCAGAAGCGTATCTCGCGGGCAGAGAAAGCGGTCAAGGAGTCGGAAAGCAAAATAGAGAAGATGGAGGAACGCATCAGAGAACTCGACGAACTGCTGATGCAGCCCGAAAAAGCCTCCGACATGACACTTGTCACCGAGTATACATCTACCAAACGATGCCTTGATGAAGAGAGCGAGCGATGGATGACGCTCTCTGAGGAACTGGAGGAGTTGAAAGGACAATTGGGGTAGTTTCTATCCTGCAATAGAGGCCAATGATTCGGCATCGTTTTCGTGCGAAACCCCTTTAAAAACATAATAATATGAAAAAACTAGTTTTAACAATGGCAATTGCAAGTATGTCTGTAGCCGGAATGGCACAGCTGCAGTCGGGTATCAAAATGGAGAACCTGAACCAGAGTGTGAAGGCAGGCGACGACTTCTATGAGTTTGCCTGTGGCGGCTGGATGAAGAACAATCCGCTGCCAGCAGCTTATGCCCGTTTCGGTAGTTTCGACCAGCTAGGGCAAGACAACAACGTACGTATCAACAACATCCTGAAGGATCTCCTGACCAAAGAGTATGCCGCAGGTACCAATGAGCGCAAGATGAGCGACTATTATAAGCTCGCCATGGATTCTGCGCGCCGCAACCGTGAGGGTGTGAAGCCCGTCATGCCGCTCATCCGCGAGATGGAGGCTGCCAAGACCAAGGCTGCCCTGATGAAACTCATGGAGAAGTATGCCATGAAAGGCTTCGGACGTGTATACAGCGCCTATTTCGGAGCCGACGAGAAAGACAGCAAGAACAATATCCTCAGCATCAACCAGTCGGGGCTTACCCTCGGCCAGAAAGACTATTATGTGGCCGACGACCCTGCCACCACGGCCATCCGCGAGGCCTATAAGAAGCATGTCGTGCGCATGTTCCGCCTCTTCGGTTTCAACCAGCAGCAAGCGCAGCAGAAGATGCAGAACATTTTCCGCTTCGAGACAGAGCTGGCAAAAGTGTCGAAGAGCCGCACAGAACTGCGCGACCCTGCCGCCAACTACAATAAGATGACGCTGAACGAGGCAGAGAGCCGCTGGCCCAACCTGCGCATCATGCAGTTGCTCTTCTCTAGCGGTGTGCAGCCCGAGCATGTGCTGAAGCTCGTTGTAGGACAGCCTTCGTTCATGGATGGAGCCGACAAGCTGACTGCCAACATGACTGCCGAAGCCCTGCGTGCCTATATGGAGTGGGATGTCATCAACTCTTCAACCGGTTATCTGAGCGACGAGGTGTCGGAGGCCAACTTCGACTTCTTCGGACGTACCATGCAGGGCCGCAAGGAAGACCATCCGCGCTGGAAACGGGCTACCTCACAGGTGGAGAGCGTCTTTGGAGAGGCTTTGGGCAAGATTTATTGTGAGCGCCATTTCCCCGCAGCCTCGAAAGAGCGCATGGAGAAACTGGTGCGTAACCTGCAGGTGGCACTCAGCGAGCGCATCGATGCTCAAGACTGGATGAGTGCTGAGACGAAGAAGGCTGCTCATGCCAAACTCGACGCCTTCTATGTGAAAATCGGTTATCCCAACAAGTGGAAGGATATGAGCGGTCTCACCATCGACCCCAGCAAGTCGTATTACGAGAATGCACAGGCTTGTAGTGAGTTCTTTTTCAAGCAGCACATTGCCGAGAAGGCTGGCAAGCGCGTTGATAGAGATGAGTGGCACATGACCCCGCAGACCGTCAACGCTTATTACAACCCCACCACCAACGAGATTTGCTTCCCCGCCGGCATCCTGCAGTATCCGTTCTTCGATGCTACTGCCGACGATGCTTTCAACTATGGAGCCATTGGCGTGGTTATCGGCCATGAGATGACCCACGGCTTCGACGACCAGGGCCGTCAGTACGATAAAGACGGTAACATGAAAGACTGGTGGACCGAGAGCGACGGTAAGAATTTCATTGCCCGTACCGATAAGTATGCCGACTTCTTCTCTGCCATCAAGGTGCTGCCCGACCTGAATGGAAACGGCCGCCTTACTCTCGGCGAGAACCTGGCAGACCATGGAGGTCTGCAGGTGGCCTTCACCGCTTTCAAGAATGCCACAAAGGATGCTCCGCTGACCGATATCGACGGCTTCACACCCGAGCAGCGCTTCTTCCTGGCTTATGCAGGTGTTTGGGGACAGAACATCACCGAGGCTGAAATCCGCAACCGCACCAAGAGCGACCCCCACGCCCTCGGCATGTGGCGTGTCAACGGCGCTCTGCCGCACATCGACATGTGGTACGATGCCTTTGGCGTGAAGGAAGGCGACAAGATGTTTATCCCGAAGAGCGAGCGTCTGCAGCTTTGGTAATTCATTTTTCTAATATAGCAAACGACCATTGTCCGCTTGGGCAATGGTCGTTTTTGTAATGCATCGAGCACGTTCGATTATGTTTTTTTCATCTTTACAATGATGGTGACCTTCGCAGAGTGGGCCACAGTCCGTCCTACCGTTTTCAGCATGTAGAGGCGTACCTGTTTGGAGGTCTCGCAGCTGAGGGTCATTGTCTGCTCTTCACCCTCTTGTTGATGGATGAACGTGCCTTTTCCTTTTTCTTTTTGGAACACTTGTCGGAAATTGGCTGCCTTTGGGCCTGTCACTTCCAGTACCTTCACCACTTTCTGAACCCTTCCTGTGGATGGGTTGCGCTCTACGATAGACGTGAACTTTGAAGAGCCTAGTGTGGAGAAATCATTCACCATCTGGTCGATGCGGTTTTGTGCACATACTGTAGTTGTATGCAGCACCAACACCATCATCATGATGGCTGTACGTATGATATTCTTTCTCATATTCTTGTTTATTCTTATGTAGTATTGTGTTCAATCTCTTAGCAGTTCTTCCAAATGGCGCCGCTCCTCAGGGTCGCTGATGCTTTGCAGTACGTCTGTCTCTGCCTCTTGCACCATTTTGCTATTGTTCATTCCTGCTTCCATGCGTTCAGCTGTGGTCAGAGTCTGTTCAATCTCTTTCCGTATCTGCTTCAGATTGTCGTTGCGTTGTCCGCCTACTACAATGTATGAGCCCTCATATTGACGGGCGAACTGTTGCCACTGATAGTTTTTGTAGCCAATGATGCCCGCAATGAATAGAAGCACAACGGCAGAAATGCTGGCCAAATAACGCATTCGGATGCGCAGTCTGATGCGGCTGGCCGACTTTCGAAGTGCTGTGACGGGTATGCCTGTCAGTAGTGATATCTCACGGAAGTTCATCCCTTCCATGTCGTGCAGCCGGATGATGGTTTGTTCGCGAGGCGGAAGCGACTCTACGATGTGCATCAGATGTTCGGTCTGTATGTCCTCGGTGCTGTCAGTGAGCTCGTCGACAACCGTGTCGATGTCCGAGAGAGATTCTGTTTGGTGTTTTTGACGCAGGCGGTTGAGCGACAAGTTCCTGACAAGCACCGAGGCAAAGGTGTCGATGGGCATCATTAGCTGCGGGCGCAACAGGCACAGTTTGAGCAAGGCATCCTGCACGATGTCTTCGGCATCGTCGGTCTGCAGCATATAGCGGTAAGCATGCCTCACAAGCATAGGCCGTACGCGTTTCACTTCCTGTTCGAAATCCTCTTGCGTCATGGTGATTGCTGAAGGGTAGATTAAAGTTTATTCAGTTCGGCAGTATTGATTTTCGATACCCCTGTAGCCTTGATGGTGGTCTTGTCGGCCGTGCCACTGATGCTCACCTTGGCAGCACCACTGTTGCTGGCAATGAGCTGCAAACAGTCAACATGCAGGTTGAGTTTTCCGGCTCCGCTGCTCGCTAGTTTGAGTGTGTTGCCCGTGAAACTGATGGTGCCGTTCGATGCTCCGCTAAAGGTTAGCGTGGCATTGCCCTCTGTATCAGCCGTTGTCTTGATGTTGCAGGCTCCCGAACAGTTTATTTTCAGCGACTTGCACGCCACCATTCCTGTGCTGATGTTTGAGGCTCCGCTACTGCTGATGACCATGTCGGTGCAGTAAATGCTGCCAAACTGGCATTTGCAGGCCCCCGAGACGTTGATGGAGAGCGCATCGGTTTCTAAATTCCCAGTCACTGTCGTTCTTGTAGCACCACTCTGCCGCAGTTCGTTCAGCTTGGGGGCTGTAATGTACACCACGGGCTTGTCGTTTTTGTTCAGACGGATGTTTTTCTTTTTGTTTTCCGTCCAGATACAGAGCGTCTTTCCTTTCTTCACGACCTTAGTCTTCAGGTTGGGGTTGGTGCTCTCTTCCACGCGGATGCTGTAATGCTTGCCTTGATTGAAGTGTACCTCGACGATGCCACTTACTTGCAGTTGTTGGAAGTCTTGTACCTTATAGGTAGTCGTCACCCTGTCGTTATGTGGCCGTGCCTGGCATGTAGCGGCCAGTCCCACCATCAGCAGGAGTGTGGCCATGAAGTGTGTGGTTTGTCTCATACTTGCTTTTTTGTTGATATTGTTGACGTGTTATTCTTTTTCCCGTCGTCTATTTGCATAACACATGAAAACGGGAAATGTGACACAAAACGGTATTTGTTTAACATTGTTTAAACTACATGGTTGCTCAGTAACAACTCATGCCGTAAAGTGCAGAGAATTTTACTACACTCAATTTGTTGCTTGTTAGTAGCTCAATATATTGTTTTTCGTTCCTTTCAACTTCAGTCAAAAGATTGAAAAGATGTTAAGTGGTGTGGGATTCAATGGCAAATAAAGTTGCGAAAGACGGCATTCTGAATTATTTTATGTAACTTTGCAGAAAGTTTGAAAGGAAACCAAAGAATATGCCATTAAGATTACCCGACCGGTTGCCGGCTATCGACCTGCTGAAGAAAGAGAACATCTTCGTGATGGATGACACGCGGGCCCACAATCAGGACATTCGCCCGCTGAAGATTGTGGTGCTGAACCTCATGCCGCTGAAGATTACTACAGAGACCGACTTGGTGAGGCTGCTGTCCAACACGCCGTTGCAGTTGGAAATCAGTTTCATGAAACTGCAGAGCCACACTCCGAAAAATACGCCGATAGAGCACATGATGATGTTCTATAAGGACTTTGCGGAGTTGCGCCAGCATAAGTTCGATGGCATGATTATCACGGGGGCACCTGTCGAGCAGTTCGCCTTCGAGGACGTGACCTATTGGAACGAGATGAAAGAGATTTTCAGCTGGGCCAAGACGCACGTCACGAGTACGCTCTATATCTGCTGGGCGGCTCAGGCCGGACTCTATTTTCACTATGGCATTCCGAAATACCCTCTGCCCAAAAAGATGTTCGGCATCTTCGAGCAGCACACGCTCGAGCCGACGCTCCCCATCTTCCGTGGCTTCGACGACGTGTTCATGATGCCGCACAGCCGTCATACTGAACTTCACCGAGAGGATATTCTGGCCAACCCGGAACTGACGCTGATAGCCGAGGGAGCTGAGAGCGGCGTGAGCATCATCATGGCACGAGGCGGTAGAGAGTTCTTCATTACGGGCCATCTGGAATATGCGCCGAACACGCTCGACAATGAGTACCGCCGGGATGTGGGTAAGCGCGACGATGTGGACCTTCCGAAGAACTACTATCGTAACGACCGTCCGGAAGATGGTCCGCTGGTGTCGTGGCGAGCTCATGCGAACTTGTTCTACAGCAACTGGATCAACTATTACGTTTACCAGGAGACGCCGTACGATATTGAGATGATTGAGTAATCTAGATTGTAATCTTCAACATACCAAATAAATGCAAACCATTGAGTTGCTGGCCCCGGCCAAGAATCTGGAATGCGGCATAGCTGCCATCGAGCATGGAGCCGATGCCGTCTACATCGGAGCAGAGCGCTTCGGTGCCCGTGTGGCTGCCGGCAATTCGGTGGACGATATTCGTGAGTTGTGCCGTTATGCCCATCGGTTTGGGGCCAAGGTGTATGTAACGGTCAACACCATTGTCTACGACGATGAGATGGAGGCTACGCAACAGCTGATCGACCGCTTGGCCGACGCCGGCGTGGATGCCATCCTCGTGCAGGACATGGGCATTCTTTCTATCCGTCGCGCCGGACTTCCTGCCGATGCTCGTTCTCAGTTCTCCGTTCTCCATTCTTCGCTCAGCATGCATGCCTCCACCCAGACCGACAATCGGACGGTGGAGAAAGTGAAGTGGCTGCGCTCGCTGGGCTTTCGCCGAGTGGTGCTGGCACGTGAGTTGTCGGTGGAGGATATTCGCGCGATTCACGAGGCGGTGCCTGATGTGGAGCTGGAAGTGTTTGTTCACGGAGCTTTGTGCGTCAGTTATTCGGGCGTTTGCTATGCGTCGGAATATTGCTTCCATCGTAGTGCCAACCGGGGTGCCTGCGCGCAGTTCTGCCGGTTGAAGTTCGACTTGCAAGATGCCGACGGCCGTACGATAGAGCAGGGCCGTCATCTGCTGTCGCTGAAGGATATGTGCCGCATTGACTCACTGGAGGAACTGATGGAGGCCGGTGCCTGCTCGATGAAGATTGAGGGGCGGCTGAAGGATGTCTACTACGTAAAGAATGTGGTGGCGGCCTATAGCCAGCGGCTCGATGAGATCATCGACCGTCATCCCGGCAAATACTGCCGTGCCTCGCAGGGACGGTGCACTTACACATTCACTCCCAACCTGAAAAAAACGTTCAACCGCGGCTTCACCGACTATTTCCTGCATGGCCGCCAGCCCGACATCGTGTCGTTCGACACGCCCAAGGCCATCGGCGAGTATGTGGGAAAGGTGAAAGAAATCCGTGGCGGTTCGTTCAATGTGGCTGGAACGGCCAGCTTCGCCAATGGCGACGGACTGTGTTTCTTCTACGAGGAGCGGGCTTCGTCGCCCGTTGGCTCACAGGCGGGTCATTCTGCTCCACGGAGAAACTACGTGCTGGAAGGCTTCCGTGTGAACAAGGTGGTGAACAACCGGTTGTTCCCGCTGAAGATGCCCGAGCATTTGCGGCCGGGCATGGCGCTCTATCGTAATAACGACCAGGAGTTTGAGCGTTTGCTGAGCAAACCGAGCGCCGAGCGGAAGATAGAGGTTCGTATGGTGCTCGATGCTATCGCCGACGGATTCCGTCTCACCATGACTGACAACCAAGGTGCGGTAATGGCCGAAGAGCAGATGACTTTTGCCCACCAGCAGGCCCAGAAGCCGCAAGAGCAGAACATCAGAACCCAGCTCTCGAAACTGGGTGGAACGCCGTATGTGTGTCGCGAAGTGGTGGTGAACGGACCAGCCGGACAGTATTTCATTCCCAGTAGCGTACTCTCTGACCTGCGGCGGAGAGTGATTGCAAAACTGGAGGAGCCATCAAGGTTTGTAGAGCAGCTCTCTGGGTTTGTAGAGCAGCCCTCTGCTATCGTGGAGGAGCTCTCTGTGAACGCAGAGCAGCCTTCTGCGTCGCTGGAAGAGCCTTCTGTGAAGGCAGGGAGAACGCCCGTTCCCATGCCCAAGGAATATAAGGAGCATCCTTATCTTTATAATATTGCCAACCAGCAGGCGCGCCTCTTCTACGAGCAGCAGGGACTGACCAACATTCAGCCTGCCTTCGAGCTGAGCCATTTGCCGCACGGCAGCCAGCATGCCGCGGGCAGTACTCGTCACCCGCAACCCCTGCTGATGCAATGCCGCCATTGTTTGCGCTATTCGCTGGGCTTTTGTGTGAAGCGCGGAGGCCGTCAGCCGCAATGGCGAGAGCCCCTCTACTTGGTTCTTCCCGACGGGAAGCGATTCCGATTGCAATTCGATTGTCAACAATGTCAGATGAATGTCTATGCCGAACAGTAAGTCACTACGCATTTCTTTCCTGTCGCTCATCGCTATGTTGCTGATAACCAGTTGCTATCATAAGCACGAGCGCACGACTCCCGATGCCATCACCTACACGGAGGAGCAGCTGGACAGCATCTCATTCTCGAGCACCCACCACTACACCAACAACTACAATTTTGTGGTGAAGGCCGACTCGCTGGTGCTGTTGAAGCAGCAACCCGAGGAGAAACTGAACAGTCTGATGACCGACTCGTTTGTGGTGAAGAAACACGATGCGCTGGTGGTGGCCGATATCCGCATACTGCCCACCGACTCGATTGACTCGGTGTGGGTGCAGGTGGCGCGCGACCAGTCTACCTTCGGCTGGATTCACGAGTCGACCTTGCTGAAGAAAGTGGTGCCCGACGACCCCATCTCGCAATTCATCTCGACCTTTTCCGACATTCACATGCTGATATTCCTCATCATTATCGTAGTCATCGGCACTGTGTATATCATCAGAATGATACGCCGCCGCAACGCCAAACTGGTGCATTTCAACGATATCGACTCGTTCTATCCCACGGCGCTTGCCCTGCTGGTGGCATCGTCGGCCACGCTCTATGCCACCATTCAGGTGTTTGCCCCCGACATGTGGCGCCACTTCTACTATCATCCCACGCTCAACCCGTTCATCGTTCCGCCGCTGCTGAGCATCTTCCTGGTGTCGGTGTGGACCATCCTTATCGTCGGACTTGCTACCGTCGATGATGTGCGCCATCATTTGCCGTTCAGCGAGGCGGTGCTCTATCTGTTCGGACTGGCAGCCATCTGTGCCGTCGATTATATTGTGTTCAGCGTTTTCACCTTATATTATATAGGGTATGTCTTGCTAGTGGTCTATTTCTATTTCGCCATCAAGACCTATCTTTCGAACTCGCATACCGGCTATTTGTGCGGCAACTGCGGCGCACAGCTGCTCAAGAAAGGGAAATGCCCCTATTGTGGGGCGGAAAACCAGTAAATCCCAATAAATGGGGATTGCAGGGGACGGTAAACTCCATTAATTTTGCAACCGATATCTTCACTACGATGTCGCTTTCTTTTGCCCGGCTCTTTGTCGCCGGCAAGGATGACTATTAGATTACATTTATAATATAGCCTTTTTTTCAAGCAGGATGGCTTTTGTGGGAACAAAGGCCATCTTTTTTGTTATCAGGTGGTTGTGCGGAAGAAAAAAATGACGCATTTTGTTGAACGAATGAAATTTTTCATTATCTTTGCGAAAGAGTAATATAACAGGAAAACTAAAACGAAAGACGATGAATGGCAAAAAGAGAATAACCGCAATGGTGTTGCTGCTGTGGACGATAGCAGTAGTGGCACAAACCGATTTGTCGGTCGTGACAGGTGTCGTCAAGGATAGAGAAACGAAGGCCTTGTTGCGACAGGCTAATATCTCCGTGCCCGGAAGTAATGTCTCTACGGTGACCAACGACGATGGCCGCTTTATCATCAAGAGTGCTACGCCCATAGAGCGAATCATGGTGTCGCACCTGGGATACCGCAGCCGTTATGTGAAGGTGAATTCCGGCAGCAAGGATATCACGGTGATGATGCAGCCCAGTTCCATCATGCTTAGCGAGGTGTTTGTGGCTCCCGATGATCCTGTAGAGATACTGGCCATGGCCCTGAGCAAGATACCCGATAACTTTGGCAAGGAAAACCGTATGATGCAGGCTTTCTATCGTGAGACGGTGCAAAAGCGCAATCGCTTCATCTATATTGCCGAGGCTGTGGCCGATTTGGTGAAGACCGGCTATCATCGCTCCATATCAGGTGACAGGGTGGTCATCACGAAAGGCCGCCGCCTGTTGAGCCAGCGCCAGACCGACACGCTGGGCGTGAAGATCATGGGCGGTCCTGCCCTTGGCATGTATCTCGACCTGGTGAAGAACCGTGACTTCCTGCTTAACGACGAGGAACTCTCTCATTACGAGCTGCGCATGGCCGATGCCGTGAAGATTGAAGACCGGCTGCAATGCGTCATCGAACTGGTGCCGGCAGCCTTCAGCCTGCCTTATGCCTTGTATCACGGCCGGTTGTATATCGACTATGAGACATTCACCTTTACGCGCATTGAGCTCGAGTTGGACATGATAGACAAGGAGAAGGCCACACAGCTGATGCTGGTGCGCAAACCGTTGGGTGTGAAGTTCAAGCCGAAGGAGATGAAGTCGCTCATCACTTTTAAAACAGAGAACGGGCTGAGCCGCTTGAATTATATCCGCACGGAGATGCGGTTTAATTGCGACTGGAAACGCCGTTTCTTCTCTAATTCTTTCCGCTCGGTGACAGAGATGGTGATTACCGATGTCTATCAAGAGCCGAAGGCGTTGAAAGGTGCATCTTCGTTCTCTACCCGAGAATCTTTCTATGATAAAGTGATGTTTTTCGACGACCCGAACTTCTGGAAAGACTACAATATCATAGAGCCGACGGAATCGTTGGAGAACGCCATTGGTAAGTTAAAGAAAAACGCTCAAGCCAAGTAGCTTGAGCGTTTTTTATGGATGATTCAGAACTGTTTCTTAGAATACGTGTAATCCGAGGAACACCATCAGACCGTTCATCAGGATCCAGAAGATAGCGAACGGCATGGTCTTACGCATGATGTCACCATCCTGGCCTTCCATGTCGCAGGCTGCGGTAGCAATAGCGATACTCTGCGGAGAGAGCAGCTTACCACCCTCAGAACCGGCGCAGTTGGCGGCGGCCAGCCAGTTGGTCTCATTACCAGGAACACCGAAGAAGGTAGCGTCGTTGACCAGACCGAGCTGTCCGGCAGCGGCTGCTTGCAGTTTACCGAAGAGGATGTTGGCCGAAGTAGCACTACCTGTGACGAATGTACCGATAGAACCGATGAGCGGAGCGAAGAACGGGAATGCAGCACCTGTGAGGGCTACCAGACCAGTAGCAATGGCGAGAGTCATACCGGTGTTGTTCATCAGCATGGCCAAAGCAACGAGGCAGCAGATGGTGAGCGCAGTCTTCTGCAGGTTGATGGTGGTCTTAGCCAGCATGCGCATCAGCTTGCCGAAGCTCAATCCCTGAATCATACCACCGATAACGGCACCCAGGAAAATCATCAGACCGGCGTTAGACAGCCATCCGAACGAGAAGGTGTTGCCTACAACAGGCATGTCGAACTTGGTAACGAGGGTAGACTTCAGCAATTCGTTCATGGGGGGAACAATCTTACTGGAGATAAGGATGAAGAAAATAATCAGACCGTACACACTCCAAGCCTTCAGCGTCTTGGCGGTGCCGAACTTCTTCTTCTCAACGATAACCTCGTCAGAAGGATTCTCATCGTGAATGAACAGCTTGTTGAAGATCAGCATGGCAATGATGGCAGCCACAGAACCTAAGATAGCGGGAGTCTCCGGGCCAAGGAAGTGAGCGCAGCAGAACTGCACGATGATAGAGAAAGTACCCACGAACAGGGCTATGCAGATGTTCTTTACAATCTTTGTGCGGTCGGTCATCATCAGGATGAGGAACGGGGTGATGTAGAACATCAGCGAGAGCTGGACGATGATGAAGGTAGCCACTTCGCAAAGCATCTCAGGCGAAGCAGTTCCGTCAGCCACCTGATTGGCAAGGGTCGTTGCGGGCAGACCAACAGCACCGAAACCTACGGCCACGGTGTTGGCAACCAGACAGATAACAGCTGAGAACATCGGCTTGAAACCGAGTCCAATCAGAATGGCAGCAGGAATAGCCACAGCAGTACCGAAACCGGCCATACCCTCGAGGACACCACCGAAGCCCCATGTCAGAAGCAATACGAGCAAGCCCTTGTCGGCGGTAAGCTGGATGAACTGTGTCTTGATGGTCTCAATCTCCTTGGTCTCGCAGAGAATGTTGTAGCTGAAGATGGCGCAGATAATGATCAGAATGATGGGGAAACATGCTTTGAGGAAGCCCTCTACAACCGACCAGAACGTTACACCATAAATCGATGCCTCGGCGTATTTTTCCGGAATAATACCGAGAGCTGGAGCTGCGAACAATGCCAGAAGAATGGTGACAATGAGAGTGATTAACGCGCTCTTCCATCCGGGAACCTTGAATCCCATCATCAACACGAAGAGCAGTAAAATTGGAATAACAGAAATAATTGCTGCCATAGTTGTTTGATTTAGATTGTTGTTTTTCTTATTATATTAAGTTTATTTGGTATTTAGATTTTTTAAACGTCTGCAAATATAAAAAGAAATTAGCCAAAAAAAGCAGATAAAGTCTTAAAAAAAATAAACGTACATCAAATCACTCATAATGCTGTCGCTGACAAACAAACCGTCGCGTGTCAGTTTGAGATGTTGGTCGTCGGTCATGGCCAGCAAATGTGAGCTGAGGTGGGGTTGTGCGTTTTTTAAGATAAAGTTGTAATAGTCAGGGCCGAACATACGACTGACGGCTTCGAGATTGATTCCCTCGCGGGTGCGCAGGGCGGTTGTCACCATGTCGTCGTACTTCTCGCTGACGGAAAGAATCTCTGTCTCGTCAGTCGGTAACTTTCCGCTTTCAATCAATTGGATGTATTTGCGCACATCCGACACATTCCAATGGCGGGTGTCTATGTCGTAAGAATGGGCGGCAGCGCCGATGCCGATGTAAGGTATTCCTTGCCAGTAACTGCTGTTGTGGCGGCTGCGGAAAGAGTGGGGCATAGGTGGAAGACTGTCCGAAACCGAGGGAAGCATCTTTGCGAAATTGCTGATTTCGTAATGTTCATAATCAGCGCTGGTAAGTCGGTCGATGAGCAGATGATACATCGCCAGCGAGAGGTCTTCGCTGATGCCCTGGTCTTTCAGTGCATAGAGGGGCGTCCCCTCCTCATACATGAGTGAGTAGGCCGAGATATGTTCCACGTCGAGTAGAAGGGCATGGTCGATGTCGCGCCGCCAGTCGTCGATGGTCTCACCGGGGAAACCGAACATCAGGTCAATGCTGATATTCTTGAATCCTGCCTCGCGAAGCATTCCGACGGCCTGGTCCACTTGGATGGCTGTATGACGGCGGTGCAGGAATCGCAGACGCTCATCGGAGAAGGTCTGGGCCCCCATGCTGACACGGTTGACTGGAAGTCGCGACAACAAAGCGGCATATTCGGCGGAGATGTCATCCGGATTGCACTCGATGGTGATTTCGGCATCTTTTTCCACCTTATATATATTATAAATAGAGTCGAAGATTTTCTTCAGTTCACGTTCGTTCAACTGCGAAGGGGTGCCTCCGCCTAGATAGATGGTGGAAATATTGGCGTAGGGGGTAAGACTGTTGCCAGAAGCGGCTCTTAACTCCATTTCCCGGCAGAGTGCGTCGACATACCGTGAACGCATCGGGTGCAAGGTCGTTGAGTAGAAACCGCAATAAACGCAACGGCTCTTACAAAAGGGTATATGAAGATATAATCCGGCCATCTTGGCGGCAAAAATACTAATATATTTAAAAATATTGAACCTTTTTTGAAGATTTTTTTGCTATTTGGGAGAAAATTGCTAACTTCGACGCCAATTACATACTAACACTTAAAATCTATTGTGATATGAGAGTATATCAAACCAACGAAATCAAGAACATTGCATTGCTTGGCAGTGCGGGTAGCGGCAAGACAACTCTTGCCGAAAGTATGCTTTTCGAAGCAGGTATCATTAAGCGTCGTGGCTCGGTAGAGGCTAAGAATACCGTCAGCGACTATTTCCCCGTAGAGCAGGAATATGGATACTCTGTTTTCTCTACTGTCTTCCATGTGGAGTGGAACAACAAGAAGTTGAACATTATCGATTGCCCGGGATCTGACGACTTCGTCGGCGGTGCCATCACAGCGCTCAACGTGACCGACCAGGCCGTCATTCTGGTGAATGGCCAGTATGGCCCCGAGGTGGGTACGCAGAATGCCTTCCGCTACACCGAGAAGCTGAACAAACCCGTTATCTTCCTTGTCAATCAGCTGGATAGAGAGCACTGCGATTTCGATGCCATCATGTCGAACATGAAGGAAATCTATGGCGACAAGTGTGTGCCCGTACAGTATCCTATTGCTACTGGTCCTGGCTTTAATGCCGTGATTGATGTGCTGTTGATGAAGAAATACAGCTGGAAACCCGAGGGTGGTGCTCCCATCATCGAGGATATTCCTGCTGAGGAAATGGACAAGGCTGAGGAACTGCATGCTGCCTTGATTGAGGCTGCTGCTGCCAACGACGATGGCCTGATGGAGAAATTCTTCGAGGAGGAGAATCTTACTGAGGACGAGATGCGCGAGGGTATCCGCAAGGGCCTGATCACCCGTTCTATCTATCCTGTGTTCTGCGTATGTGCAGGCAAGGACATGGGTGTTCGTCGTCTGATGGAGTTCCTGGGCAATGTGGTTCCGTTCGTGAACGAGATGCCTAAGATTCAGAATACGCAGGGTCAGGATATCAATCCTACCGTTGATGGTCCCACATCGCTTTATTTCTTTAAGACTGGTATGGAGCCCCATATTGGTGAGGTTTCTTACTTCAAGGTAATGAGTGGAAGCGTGAAGTCTGGCGACGACCTGACCAATGCTGACCGTGGCTCAAAGGAGCGCATGGGTACGCTGTATGCTTGTGCAGGCGCTAACCGTATTCCTGTCGACCAGCTGAATGCCGGCGATATCGGTTGTACTGTGAAGCTGAAGGACGTGAAGACCGGCAATGCCTTGAACGGTAAGGACTGCGACTGGCACTACGACTTCATTAAGTATCCTAACTCGAAGTATTCTCGTGCCGTGAAGGCTGTGAACGAGAGCGAGACCGAGAAGATGATGGCAGCTCTGGCCAAGATGCGCCAGGAGGATCCCACATGGGTTGTTGAGCAGTCGAAGGAACTGAAACAGATCATTGTTCACGGACAGGGTGAGTTCCACCTCCGCACTTTGAAGTGGCGCATGGAGAACAATGAGAAGATTCAGATTCAGTATCTCGAGCCGAAGATTCCTTATCGTGAGACCATTACCAAGGCTGCACGTGCTGACTATCGTCATAAGAAGCAGTCGGGTGGTGCCGGCCAGTTCGGTGAGGTGCACCTGATTCTGGAGCCTTACACTGAGGGTATGCCTGATCCTACGCTGTTTAAGTTTGGTGGCCAGGAGTTCCGCATGAACATCAAGGGTAAGGAAGAGATCGACCTTGAGTGGGGTGGAAAGCTCGTCTTCATCAACTCTGTTGTGGGTGGTGCCATCGATGCACGCTTTATGCCCGCCATCCTGAAGGGTGTCATGGAGCGTATGGAGCAGGGACCGCTCACCGGTTCGTATGCCCGCGACGTTCGCGTAATTGTTTACGATGGTAAGATGCACCCGGTAGACTCTAACGAGTTGTCGTTCATGCTTGCTGCCCGCAATGCCTTCAGCGCTGCGTTCAAGGAGGCAGGCCCGAAGATTTTGGAGCCTATCTACGACCTTGAAGTGCTGGTTCCCGCCGACTATATGGGTGATGTGATGAGCGACCTGCAGGGCCGTCGTGCCATCATCATGGGTATGGACAGCGAGGCTGGCTATCAGAAGCTCTCTGCCAAGATTCCTTTGAAGGAGCTGTCTAACTACAGCATCTCGCTGAGCTCTATCACGGGTGGCCGTGCTTCGTTCACTACCAAGTTCGCCAGCTACGAGCTTGTTCCGAACGATATCCAGCAGCAGCTCATCAAGGAGCACGAGGCTGAGGCCGCTGAGGAGGATTAATCCACCGTCTATCTATACAGTCCTGGGCTTCCTAGAGTGTCTAGTTTGTCTGGATTCTCTAGTTATGCTAGAAAATCAGATTCTATTAGATCATCTTGGAAGCCCAGGATTCTTCTCAAACAATACTTGCTAACCCCTAAATCGAAAAACACTATGAAAGCAATTAGAACCCTTGACGACATGATCGTCTATTTGAAAGCACGTGGCGACCGCAAGCGCGTAGCTGTGGTTTGCGGTACCGACGGCCATACTCAGCGGGCTGTTGAGAAAGCCGTGGAGGAAGGTTTTGCCGAGGCTATCTACGTCAACGATGACGACCCCGATGTGGCTGCCCGTCGTGCCGTGGAACTGGTACGCGAAGGAAAGGCCGATATTCTGATGAAAGGTCTGCTCAACACCGACAAACTGTTGCGTGCGGTATTGAACAAAGAGACAGGCATCCTGCCTAAAGGCAAAATCCTAACACACATTGCCGTGGCCGAGATTCCCAACTATCCCAAACCGCTGTTCTTCACCGATGCCGCTGTGATTCCGTATCCTACTCAGGAACAGCGCATTGAGCAGGTGCGTGTGGCTGCCTATGCTTGTCATGCCCTGGGTATTGAGGAACCCAAAATCTCACTCGTCCACTGCTCTGAGAAAGTCAGCGAGAAGACATTCCCGTTCACCGTTGGTTACCAGGAAATCATCGACCTGGCCAAGGAAGGACGCTTCGGAAAGTGCATCGTCGACGGTCCGCTCGATGTGAAATGCTCTTGCTCTGTGCAGAATATGTGGGCTAAAGGCATCAACTCGCCCATCAACGGTGAGGCCGATGCACTCATTTTCCCCGATATCGAGGCTGGCAACTCTTTCTACAAAACCTTGACGCTTTTCGGCCGTGCCGAGACTGCAGGTGTGCTGCAAGGCCCGATGGCTCCCGTCGTGTTGCCCTCGCGCGGTGACAGTGTATTTTCGAAGTACTATAGCATCGCCTTGGCTGCCGTATAAAAGGTGGTTATCATCTATATGAGTACAATCCCTCCCATCTCTCCAATGCCAGAGAGTAGGGAGGGATTCTTTGTTTTGAAGTTTAGGTCTTTGGTTCTTGTCAGTTTAAAAGCTATAATCAATTCATTCTGTTTTTATGCCAGAAACACAGTATTTCCGTGTCTGAAACACCGTATTTCTGTGCCTGAAACGAAGTGTTTTTTAGCTTGAACCAAATCCAACTCCAACTCAGTGCCGTTTGGTCAGATCAGACTGCCAGGTGTATCAGCATATGTGATGAGAAACAAGGCAGTTATCTATTAAGTTCCTCAGAGTTTGATGATGTCGAGATCATCCGGAACAAAGACATTGCCGTGGTATACGGTTTTGGCTTCTTTTGTATATCTTTCGCTACGGGTGTTCAACGTCTTGTCCTCAGTATGATAGAGGATGAGGTTTTTCACAGACAGTCTTTCTGCCAGACGCGCAGCATCTAGCACGGTACTGTGATGCTTCTCGTAGGGTTGGAAAATCTCGCGGTCGCCATAAAGGCAAAACGCTTCGCTCATCAGCCAGTCGGCTCCTTGTACATACCTTTTATTTGATAAATATCAATTATGTTTGTATATCATAGTTAATTACATTAAAATTAACGAAAAGAATTAACAATAATATTCTTACATATTTCATTTTCTATTATCTTTGCAAGCGGAAAAGATTCAGAAGAAAATGAAGAAAACAACGATATGGATCATAGCAACGGTGATGGGCTTCTCGTTTCTGGGCTTGCTCTTCCTTCAGCTGAAATACATCGAGGAGATGGTTCAGATGAAGAAAGAAATGTTCGACGAGAGCGTGAAGAGTGCGCTCAACCGGGTGTCGCGCAACCTGGAACTGAACGAGACACGCCGTTATCTGGAGAAAGACGTCAACGAGACCGAGCGCCGGGCTTTCAAGCAAGACTCGGTGAGCAGCGACCTGAACGGCACCATTCAGCATGCCCATCAGTTTGCCGTGGCTGGCAAAGATGGCACCATCTATTCTTCGTTTGAGCTGAAGACCATCACCACCAAGCCTTCGTCTATTCCCAAGGCGATGATTCTGCATAGCGACAAGAACACCATTACCGAGGCTTCGAAGTCGATGCAGGAGGCGGTGAAGAATCGCTATATCTATCAGAAGGCTTTGCTCGATGAGGTGATTTACATGATACTTTATACGGCCTCGGAAAAGCCTCTGAAAGAGCGCATTAACTTCAAGTTGCTCGATTCCGACTTAAAGGTGGAGCTGTCGAGCCGCGGCATAGACATCCCCTATCATTTCACGGTAAGCACGCAGGATGGGCGGGAGGTGTACCGCTGTCCCGACTACTCCGACAAAGGCGAGAAGTATATGTATCAGCAGGTGCTGTTCCCCAACGACCAGGCGTCGAAGATGGGCATTGTGAAAATACATTTCCCCGACATGAACAGCTATATCTTCTCAGGAATACGTTTCATGATACCGAGCGTTATCTTCACGCTGGTGCTGCTCATCACCTTCGTCATTACGCTGATATTGGTGTTCAGACAGAAAAAGCTGTCGGAGATTAAGAATGACTTTATCAACAACATGACACATGAGCTGAAGACGCCCATCGCCAGCATTTCGCTAGCAGCCCAGATGCTCAACGATGAGAGCGTGACGAAGAGCCCCGCGATGATGAATCACCTGGGCTCGGTCATCAACGACGAGTCGAAACGCCTGCGATTCCTAGTGGAGAAAGTGTTGCAGATGTCAATGTTCGACCGTAAGAAAGCCGTCTTCAAGAAGAAAGAGCTCGACCTGAACGAGATGCTCGAGAGCATTGCCAGCACATTCTCACTGCGCGTGGAGCATACCGGCGGCAAGATATATACCGAAATCGAGGCCATCGATTCGGCACTCTATGTTGACGAGGTGCATTTCCAGAATGCTATCACCAATCTGATGGACAATGCCGTGAAGTATCGGAAGCCCGATAAGCCGCTCGACATTTATATCAAGACGTGGAACGATGACGAGCATCTCTTCTTCTCCATCCGCGACACCGGCATGGGCATCAAGAAGGAAAACGTGAAGAAGATTTTCGACAAGTTCTATCGGGTGCACACCGGCAACCGCCACGACACCAAGGGATTCGGACTGGGCCTGGCCTATGTGAAGAAAATCATCGACTTGCACGATGGCGAAATCAAGGTGGAGAGCGATTATGGAAAAGGAACAAAATTCACTGTCAAACTGCCAGTGATCAAGAGTTGATAATAAATTAATTACTAACAATTTAAAATAAGATTGACGATGGAAGACAAATTGAAAATTCTGTTGTGCGAGGACGACGAGAACCTCGGCATGTTGCTCCGTGAGTATTTGCAGGCAAAAGGCTTTGTTGCTGAGCTTTGTCCTGACGGTGAGGCAGGCTATAAGGCTTTCCTCAAGAACAAGTTCGATATCTGTGTGCTCGACGTGATGATGCCCAAGAAAGACGGCTTCACACTGGCTCAGGAGATTCGCCAAGCCAATGCAGAGATTCCTATTATCTTCTTGACAGCCAAGACGTTGAAGGAGGATATCCTTGAGGGATTCAAGATTGGCGCCGACGACTATATCACTAAGCCTTTCTCGATGGAAGAGCTGGTGTTCCGTATTGAGGCCATCCTGCGCCGCGTACGTGGAAAGAAAAACAAGGAGAGCAGCGTCTACCAGATTGGCCGCTTTACCTTCGACACCCAGAAGCAGCTGCTCACCATCGGTGAGAAACAGACCAAGCTCACTACCAAGGAGAACGAGCTGCTGGCCCTGCTGTGCAGCCATGCCAACGAGATTCTGCAGCGCGACTTTGCCCTGAAGACCATCTGGATTGACGATAACTATTTCAATGCCCGCTCGATGGACGTCTATATCACCAAGTTGCGCAAGCACTTGAAGGACGACGAGCAGATTGAGATCATCAACATCCACGGTAAAGGCTATAAGCTCATCACACCGGAGGTTGACTAATCGGTCGATGAGTTCAGAAAAGTGATGAAGAGCTTTTTCGAAAAGCATATCCGACAGATAGGAATGGCACTGGTTCTCACCGGTGCCATCCTCTTGATTATGTTTGGTCTGACCGGTATGCAGACGGCCAATTGGCTGTTGGCTATTCCGCTGATAATGATGGTTTTTGGCGTGATTGTGCTCGTGAAAAGCGCAAAAAACTCAGAAAAGTATTAAAAACAGTTAAAGATTAGGGTAATTGCCAATTGTCAATTATCGAATATCAATTAATATTTGTACCTTTGCACCCGCTTTTTAGCACATTATTAATCATTTATTAATTTCAAACAGTATGAATCAATACGAAACCGTTTTCATTTTGACTCCCGTTTTGTCTGATGAACAGATGAAGGAAACGGTCGCTAAATTCACTGATCTGCTGAAGAAAAATGGCGCAGAGATCCTGAATGAAGAGACCTGGGGACTGAAGAAGATGGCTTATGCTATTCAGAAGAAATCTACAGGTTTCTACTGCCTGGTAGAGTTCAAGGCTGAGCCATCAGTAATCAAGACTCTCGAGACCGGCTACCGCCGCGATGAGAAAGTGATTCGCTACATGACAGTTAAACTTGACAAGTATGCCGTTGCTTACGCTGAGAAGCGCCGTGCAAAGCTTGGTAAAAAAGAGGAGGCTTAAACTATGGCAGAACAGAGTGAAATTCGTTATTTGACAGCTCCTTCTATCGACACAAAGAAGAAGAAGTATTGCCGTTTCAAGAAGAGCGGTATCAAATATATCGACTACAAAGATCCTGAGTTCCTGAAGAAGTTCCTCAACGAGCAGGGTAAGATTCTTCCCCGCCGCATCACAGGCACTTCTCTGAAGTATCAGCGTCGCGTGGCTCAGGCCGTGAAGCGTGCCCGCCAGATTGCGCTGCTGCCTTACGTAACCGATTTGATGAAGTAAAATAAGGAGGACGCAAGAATGGAAATTATATTGAAAGAAGATGTTATCGGTCTGGGATACAAGAACGATATCGTAAACGTTAAGTCTGGTTATGGACGTAACTACCTCATTCCCCAGGGAAAGGGTGTTATCGCCTCTCCATCTGCCAAGAAAATTCTCGCTGAGAATCTGCGTCAGCAGGCTCACAAGCTGGCCGCTCTGAAGGCCGCTGCTGAAGACAAAGCCAAGGCTCTTGAGGGTGTGGCTCTCGAGATTGCAGCCAAGGTGAGCAGCACTGGTCAGCTCTATGGTTCGGTGAACGCTTCTACCGTTGCTGCCGAACTCGCCAAGAAGGGCATTGAGATCGACCGCAAGATCATCACCATGCGCGATGCTAAGGTTGTTGGTGACTACGAGGCTACTGTTCACTTCCACAAAGAGGTTGAGGTGAAGGTTCCTGTGAAGGTGGTTGCTGAGAATGCTCCTGAGGAGAACAAAGAGGAGGCCGCTCCTGCCGTTGTAGAAGAGGCTCCTGTTGCTGAGGCTCCCGTAGCTGAGGAAGAGGCTCCCGCAGAGGCTTAATCATACATCAAAAAGCGTATTTGCACTGTAAAGCAGCGTTTCGATAGAATCCCGGGTGTCGTCAAGACATCTGGGATTTTTTGTGCCTTACGACAATCATTTGAACGACATGGACTACAGTGCTGCCTACACTTGTCGGTAAGCATTCGATAGATTCAGACAATAACACCTGTTATCCCCAAACGGTCGTTAGTATTCAGGTCATTAGAGTTTTCTGTGTCAGATTCGGGCTACTTTTCAATTAGGCATCAATTACACTCCAATTAGGCATTAATTACGTTGCAATTAGGCATTAATTGCATGCCAATTAGGCATCAATTAGAGTGTAATTAATCGACTAATTGCAACCCAATTAGGCATTAATTAGAAATGGCTACGCTTGTAGTATATCTCGAATGCTGATCATAAAAACAGGGACAGACTTTGCAGCCTGTCCCTGAAGATATTTGAACGTCGGTTCGCAAGTTCTTTACTTCACCACGAACTTCTTACCATTCATAATCACTACACCCTTGTAGCTCTCGTCTACACGCTGACCAGCAAGGTTGTAACGAATGTTGTTCTTGGCCTTCTCAACGATGACGGCATTAACACCGCTGGCACCAGCAATAAATTCAAAACCATAGAAATTAAGAGATCCCGTAGGATAGCCAACTGCTACCTCACCAGCCTTAACATTTACGGTGATAACAGGATATACTTTGTTGTCGTTCTCTCCCATTGTCACTGTAATGGCATCAGCTTCTTGCACAACCTGATTATAGAGTTCAGTTCCATCTTGGGTGAGAACCAAATTCCTGTCGGTAGCAGTGTTGCTGCCTGTACGTACGTAAACGTTCAGAGTTCCATCGCTAGGAATAGTCAATGTCAGAGAGTTCTTGCTGCCAGACTTTCCTCCAGTCTTCAGACGATGTGTGAACTTCTGATAATTATCGGCTGTACCAAAATAAACATTATTGCCATCAATAGCTGTTTTTCCATCTGTATCAACCTGTGTAAGCTTAAAGTCACCCTTAGAGAATACTGCGCCATCGCCAGCTGTATCACCATCAGTGAATGCGATCATCTCAGGCGTTGCAGGAGTCTCGCCGCCGGCTTCTGTTACCTCAACTGGCTGAATCTCTGCTGTACCTTTGTAGATATTGTTAAAGAGAGCTTTAATGTCATAGGTCTTGTCGTTGTCAGCATAGCTAGATACATCAATACCCTTAAATAGCTGAATCTTACTGTCACCGTCAACTGCGAAGTAGTTCTTTTCCTCTGAAACAATTTTTACACCTGAGATAATAACATAGTCGGCGATGTGTTTCAGTTCAATTAGTTCAGCCACTGTTGTTGCTGTTGGTGTTGCAGCTTCCCCATCTGTGATAGTCAATCCATCAACATTTGTGACGTCAGAAATTGCCTTTACTTCATGAAGGCCATAGTAATTGTCATAATCAACCTTAATTTCACCATTCAGAATGCTATTAACCGGCAGGTCAATTCCAAGATTGTAGAACATGACAGCCTTGTCGCCTTCGCGGACATACTGAATGTTTCCATCCACATATACAACCTGAGCGTTGGTTAGTTTAAGATTGATGTTGCTCGCGTCTTCAGACATTTCATTAATCTCGGCAATAGTCTTATCGGTATAGGTGATGACTGGAGCACCGTCAGTTACCTTAAACTCTTTCACTTCCCATGTACCTGCTTTTTCAGCTGTACTCATGTATTTAAAGCCAATCTGAATCTTCTTCCCCTTATATTCGTTAAGGCTAATATCTCCAGAACTGATGAAAGTCCAACTTAATTTTTCTGGATATGCAACACCTTCAAGCTGCTTCCATTCACCAGTTTCTTCTTTAATCCAAACAGTAGCTTCTTCCTTTGCTTTATCGACGCTAGAGAATTGGTTGATAGCATGTTCAAAAGCTAATACAGGATTCGTTGCGGCTGTAAGATCAATGATTGGAGATTCCAACCAGCTTTCTGACTCTAAAGCTCCACCTTTATAAGCAGAAGCTTTCATGCATGAATACCTACTGTCAAAACTCCAAATATAAGTCAGCTCACTTGGCAACTTAACATTATTCTTTGTAAATTTCTCTAGTTTAGTATCCTCGTATGGGAGTGTTACGGTCTCAACGGCTGGAGCCTCTTCCTTTGTGAATGTTTTTGTAGTAACTTTACTAGCGTTTCCATCCTCATCATAAGACACTGCTTTCACAGTCGTTGTTTCTGTAATGGTAAATGGTGAAGAGTAAACTGTACCATTGTTGGGGTCACTTCCATCAGTGGTATACTTCGTAGATCCGCCATCAGGAACACTAATGGTGACTTCAGTGCTTTCTTTAAATGGGGTAGTACCAGAAATTGTTGGGGCTTCGGGACCAGTTTGTGCTGCTTTTACAGTTAGTTCGTATGATACTTCGCCAGCTTCGTATTCATCGTTTCCTGCGAAAGTTGCTGTGATATTTGTCTTACCTTCAGATACAAGTGTAATTACGCCATTTTCATTGATGGTAGCCACATTTGTTTCCGAACTAGTATAGGTTATTGGAAGCTCATTAGCATTTGTCAATGTTGGAAAAACATTATCTTCAGATCCTATAGTTACAGTTCTTGAGGCAGTACCCCATGAAAGACCAGCTGGTTTTTTTGCATCTCCCTGGTATAATTTGATATTGTCTAAACGGGTATTCTTTGAAGATGTAGTCTTAAAAGTTATAGATATCTCAGAAGTTCCAGAAGCAACAGTTACAGGATAAGAATAATCATTTCCAGTAGCACTAACTTCTCCTAAAGAAGCATTAGTAGCAGTTACTTCAAGATTGTTGTTGTTAGCTTTAAATGACAAAGTAAAATCGCCTGATTTTCCATCCATTTTTATATTGGCGGTAAAAGAGCCACCACTTTTGGCAACCATTAGTTCTGGGGCATCACCACCTGCAAGCTTTTCATCGTATACTCCAGTTCCACTTTTGTAGGTTCCGTCATCATTCAAAACTGTGCCTTTAAAAGAGTAATTTGGGTTTACTCCTTCGGGATTAGTTTTGATATTTTCGCTCCATCCAGACCAAGTCTCCTCCCAGACAGTCGTCTGAGCCATCATCGTTCCGCAGAACAAGCTCATGAAGCATACTAAAAACATGCGTAAAGTTTTTCTCATAATTTTTAAGTTTTAGTTAATAATATTATCGATTATGGTGCAAATTTACGGAAAATCTTTGAATAGTCAATATATTATAAGATAAAAAAGTACTAAAAAATATAAAGAGGTGAACAACCTCTTCTCTTTATCCGTCGGTCTTCTACAAATCTCGTTGTTGTGAAGATATCAGATAGCCTTCCCCTAGAGGTCGCGTGCCTCACGCGACTACTGCAGAATCTTCTCTGAAGAGTTCTTGCAAAAACAGTAGCAAAGTGTCAAACTTGTTGTTGAAAACCGGTTCCTTTTCGATTTTAGAAAGCTGTTCTGCGATTCTAGAAGGCAACTTTACGATTACAGAAGACATATTTACGACTCGTAAATAGCATGTTTACATGTGCCAAAAAGCATGTGTGCATTTCTCATGTCACAACGGTTATATCTAGTTACGTTGCTTGTAACTACCACTTAGGTTGGTTATGCTTTGAGGTCGCAAATTTGCGACCTCAAAGCTATTATTGTACTGCATCCTTATTTCACCATCTTCGTCACCTTCTTTTGTCCGTTGTCCATGCGGTCTACACGGATGATGACTCCACGGGTGGTATTCTCGATGCGACGTCCCTGCAGATCATAGTACTCGGTAGCTATGATGCTGCTATTGGCTGTGGGTTTGGTGATGGCTGTGCTGCCACCTTCAAGCACTCTCACATAGAATACGCCGCTCTCACCGCTGCCACGCTGAATCTTGTGATTACCGGGTGCTACACCCTCAATGGTATAGACACGCACACCGTCGCTGCCATCGGGCGTTGAGGCAGTGGCAATAGACAATTCCTCACCGTCAAGCTTAATGGTATTCTCACTCCAAGTCGACTGAACAATGATGACTGTGGCCGTCGAGGCATTTGTAAACTCAATGAGTGTTGTGCCTTCCATCTTCAGGCCCTTCGTGAATTCCATACCATCGTAGCTACCTGTAAACTTGCTGTTGAAGTTGTGCTTGTTCTCAGAATTGCCAAAACTGAAGTAATTAGCAGTGGATTGCACATCGCTGCCATTGAAGGATACGGTGTAGTCCTTTGCCTCGACAGGTGTTTCACCACCTTGACCGCCACTGCCCTCTGCCGGTGAACCGTCGTAGTAGGCTATACCTTCGGCCTTGGCAACGGTTGGATAATACTCGTTAACACCTTGGGCTGCGTCTGCATTCTCTGCCTTGATCAAATCTTCAATCAACGCATTGGCAAAGACTTCCAGATTGGTATAGAATCCCTTTGAGTCGAGTGTATAAGTCTTGGCATCACTGGCATCGTTGGGATTCAACCCGTTCGCAGTCTCCCAAGCATCGGGCATTCCGTCGTTGTCGGTATCATAGCCTGATGGATGTGCTGTTGACGATAAGGTGTACTCGCCCTGGTCTTTCACATAGTCGATAATACCTTTGCGATGTGTAACCGTTTTGCCGTCGCCGGTCTTTGTGGCAGATCCAATATAAGTGGTGGTACCGTTTTGGGCCTCGCTCATATAGCGTGCGTCCACACCATCGCGATACATAGAGGCACCACAGTAGGCCAGCACTTTCTCATAGGCTTTCTGTGCTGTATGGGTGGTTACGTCGCCGGTGGCAGCGGGTGCATCCATCTTGATGGGAACACAGTCTACGTTGCTGCCGTTCTTTACATAAGTGATATTATCGCCATAGAGATGGTTGGCGTCAGCACAATATTTCTCGCCATTGATGGTGAACGTGCCTGAGTCATAAATGACGCCTTTCCAGTCGTAGTTCTCAGCCTCGGATCCTGCAGCAGTGACATAGTTGCCGTTGATGTAATAGCGTGCACAATAGCCCAAGAAAGGAGTGCCGTCTGCATTATCATTAGTGGCTACGGAAATTTGGGTGACACGCTTGGTATTGGCAGTTCCAGGCCCTGCTTTGTAATAGTTGTTTACAATGTTGATATGACCGCCACCAGTACCTCCGTAGCAGCCGTTGCCGTTGCCCCAGTTGTACATTACACAGTTGCGGAAGTCGACAATCTCTGCCTGAATTGAATTGGCATATTGCGTATTGTCATATCCATTCCAATCGTATCTGGCACCACAGAAGCGAGGTGCACGGTTCTGCATGTGGCAGAGGAAATTGTGGTGGAAAGAAGCGCCTTTGCCACCCCAGATACCACCATAACTATGCTCGCCCTTACTATGTCCGGGATTGGCCAGAGCCTCCCCCAGAGTGCACCATTGCATTGTGAAGTTACGGTTGTCGTAGAAGGAGGCTATCTCGTCGATGCTCCAACTGAATGAGCAGTGGTCGAGAATGATTCCTGTTTTCTCACGCTGCCAGGTTGCATCAGCACCGTCGTTCACGTTACGTTCTTCTCCTCTGCGGAAACGCACAAATCGTACGATGTTGTTGGAACCAGGTCTGATGGTATAGTAGCGAAGCGTAATACCGGGATTGGGAGCTGTCTGTCCAAGAATGGTTGTGTTGTCGCCAATGTTAAGATCGGAATTAAGAGCTATGATCCCTCCCACATCGAAGACCACAATCTTCTTGTCGGAACCACTCACGGCAGAGCGGAAAGAGCCGGTGCCAGAGTCGTTGAGATTCGTCACATGCACAATCTTTCCTCCTCGTCCGCCGGTAACGTAGCGTCCGTGTCCCTCAGCTCCGGGGAATGCCGGTGCACTGGATTGAGAGAAGACTGTTGCGCTGCTCAGGATGGCAGCAAAGATGAGTAGTAAATGTTTTCTCATATTCTTATGGGTTTTATGTTTTCTTGAGGATTAGCCTCCCGCTCCCAAGGGAGGGGGAGGCTGATTCAAATGGTTAATTCTTCCACATGTCGGTTGTCCAATATCCCATGCGCTCCATCTCTAACGAAGCCCATATGAACGGGCCTACACCCTTGGCGTCGTTGTCGCGGATGGGTTCGCTGATGTAGTATTCAAACGAACCGTCGCGCTTGGTGTTCTCTTTCACCTTCGGAGCTGCCTTGAGTACCTTCTTGCTGATGCCAGGACCAAGGCCGCTGACCGAACAGCACCGTGTGAGGCTGATGGTCTTATCGTTGTTCAGTTTGATGAACTGGTTGATGATTCCTTTGTAGGCTTTGATGCCGGCCTCGCGGAAACTATCGTCGAGATAACCCAGGCGGGCTCCTTTGAGCAGGCAATAAGCAAACATGCTGGAAGCTGTGGCTTCCAGATAGTTACGAGAGTCGTTTACATCCAGCACGTCATACCATACACCGGTCTTGTCCTGGTATTTCACCACCGAGCTCATGGCTTTCTGGAACAGCGCAATCACTTCTCCGCGGCGGCTGTAGTCTTGTGGCAGGGCGTCGAGCACTTCAACCATGGCCATAGTGTACCAGCCTAATGCACGGGCCCAAGTGTGCTGACTCAGGCCAGTCTCTTTATCAGCCCAGAACATTTCGTGGGTCTCGTCCCATGCGTGTTTCCAAAGACCTGTCTGGGCGTCATAGGTGCGGCGGTCGGTCTTGATAATCTGGTCAACGGCGTCGTTGTAGTATTTCTGTGCCTTTTTCTCACCTTTCAGCTGGGCGGCAGAAAGAGTGTAGTAGGGCAGTCCCATGAATATGCCGTCGAGCCACACCTGATAGGCATAGACAGCCTTGTGCCACCACACACCGTCCTTGGTGCGGGGTTGTTTTTCCAGTTGTTTGAAGATAGTGTTCAACGCGGTAAGTTCACCGGGACGTTTCTCCTCGCCGAGGTTATACATGCGGTAGATGAATTTGGCTGTGCGAACATTGTCGAGGTTGAAATCGGCATACTGATAGCCAGTCACACTACCCATGTCGTCGATCATCTTGGCAGGATACTGCTTGAGGTAGTTCAGAATGCTCGGATTACCATAAGTAAGATAGGTGTCGAGCATGCCTTCCATCTCAATGCCCATCACATAGCTCCACTTCGGTTTCTTCGAGAAGTCGAGCAGGGTAGGGTCGGGCACACGCTGCATCTCCGAGGCGGTCAGCCACTCGCTGAAATGCTTGTAAGGCATGTCGCTCAAGATGAGCTGTCCGTTGATAAAGAGATCGTTGAAGTGGACATCCTGTGCCTTACCCACCTGATGGACGGGTTTGCCGTAAACTCCGTCGAAGCGGCAGTTGTTCACGTAGATATTATTCACTGTATAGGCCAGCGAGTCAGCCTCATAACCCACAATCATCACTCCGTATTTCGACTTTTTGCAGGTCACGTTGTCCATGTGTACATTGCGTACGATGGGGTAGAATCCACGACAACACACTTCCTTCGGCTCGTAGTCGGTATTGATTTTGAGCACAGCCTCCTGGCAGGTGCCGACGGTGACATTGCGGAAGTTGATGTTCTCAATGATGCCGCCACGGCAAGAATTGGTCTTGATACGTAGCACACGCTCCAGGTTGGGCGAGTCCATCACACAGTTCTCGGCAAACACATTCTGGCAGCCGCCCGAGATTTCAGAGCCTATGACTACGCCGCCATGACCGTCTTCCATCGAGCAATTGCGGATAATGATATTCTTCGACGGACGACCTACGAAACGTCCGGTTGCTCCCTCGCGGCCGTCTGCATTACGTCCGCTCTTGATGGCGATGCAGTCGTCGCCTGTGTGAAAAGTACAACCCTCGATGAGCACATCCTCACACGACTCTGGGTCGCAGCCGTCGCCATTGGGACCTTCGTTCCACACCTTCACGTTACGAACGGTGATGTTCTTCGAGAGCAGCGGATGCATCACCCAGAATGGGGAGCGAAGCATGGTGACACCCTCGATGATAATATTTTCGCACTGATTCAGGTTAACCAGCTGCGGACGAAGACCGTAGCCTTTGCCGAAGCGTCGCTCATCCATATCCACACCGTCCTCGGCATACTTCAGCAGAGCGGCACGGCTGCCCTTGCCTTGGTTCTCCTGAATGGCCGGGTTCTCTGGATAGCCCTTTTTACCACTCATGGCCCACCACGTCTCAGGTGTGGCATTGCCGTCGATGGTGCCCTCACCTGTAATGCCGATGTTTTTTGCCTGATAGGCATAGATGCAGGGTTGGTAATTCCAACAGTCCAGTCCTTCCCAACGCGTACGCACCAGCGGATAGAGGTTGGTGTCGAAGGCAAAAAGCAATGTGGCGTCTTTCTCAATGACGAGATTCACATTACTTAAAAGAGTAATGGCACCGGTGTTCCATGTGCCTGCGGGTACAATTACGCGTCCGCCACCGGCTTTAGAACAAGCAGCAATGGCCTTGTTGATAGCCATCTGGTTTTGCTTGGCCGACTTCTTCAGGCCTGCACCATATTTGGTGATAAGGAATGTGCGGGCGGCAAATTCCGGAGCCTGAATGCTTTTTTCAATTTGCTTGTACTGCGTGTCCCAGTTTGAAGCCATGATGAGGGTAGGGAACAAGAGTAGCAAGATGATAGTTTTTAAGTATTTCATAATAAATGTAGTTTGTTATCAAAATTTTCGCAAAGTTACATATTAAATTTGTAAGTGCCATATTTTTTTGTGTATTTTACGGGATTTTTTGTTTTGTAGGGGTTAAAATTGTTAAAAAATGTTTATTTGTAGTGTGCTGGTTTGCAATTTACATGAATAAAGTATATATTTGCGGCATCTTATAGATGATTTTGTAATTCACAAAATCAATTTTTTTCGAGGTTGACAGCGTCCTGCGTCAACCTCTATTTTTTTTATGAACCCTGTAAGAACATGGATAAACCTAACGACCGGCTTCCTCAATATATTGGAGTTTCTCAACAGGGCGAATGGAAACTTTAAGTGGTTTTGGTGTAAGAATCTGCTAGTCCGAAAAAAAAAAGAAGCGGTGCCTCCCGGTACCGCTCTTCACTAAATAAACTTATATAATAATACACGTACGGTTGCAAACAGTACATATTTTCCCTCAAGACGGACACAATTCATGCCGTCTGTACATTCTTCTTGATTTGTCGTTTGTATGCCTGCACCCCTTACATCGAGAGGCTTCAGCTAGTTCTATCGAGGCAGGTCTTCTGACTTTGTTCCACCTCCAAGCACCTTCCCGCCGTTTTCTTGTCGACAGTGGTTTATTGCTTAGAGGATAGAAAGGAACTCACAGCTGCGAGACAGTCGGAGAATCACACTCCGTTCCCTTATTAATTGCGTATAGCAACCTCTAATTTCTGCAAAAGTACTAATTTTTGGATAAATGCCAAAAGATTTTGATGAAAAATGATAAAAAATTTGCATAAACCGTCGGAAATGTTTATTTTTGCAGCACTAATTTTAAACATTGAATGCCTATTGATACAGAATTCTACTTCTAAATTTTAAATAGTTAAGAAGATGAAGAATCTCAATGAGATGTCAGACGAAGCGCTGGCATTGTCATATGTCAATGGTAACAATAGGGCATTCGATGTGTTGCTTAGCCGCAACCAATCGAAAATCTATGCCTATATTCTTTGTATCGTTCATGACCGTGATAAGGCCGACGATATTTTCCAGGAGACATTCTTGAAGGTTATCTCTAAGCTGCATGAGGGCCGGTATACCAATTCGGGAAAGTTCTCGGCGTGGTTGTTGAGAATTGCCCATAATATCATCATGGATACTTATCGTGAGCAACGCAACGACCACATCGTAGAGATGGGTGAGGACAACGATTTGACCACCATTCATCCCAAAGACCTGCTCGACTCGAATATTGAGAATCAATATGTCAACGATCAGGTGCTTGCCGATGTGAAAAAGATGATGAACCTGCTGCCTTCATGTCAGCGTGAGGTGGTTTACATGCGCTACTATCAGCAACTCTCATTCAAGGAAATTGCGCAGATAACGAATGTGAGCATCAACACTGCTCTGGGGCGCATGCGTTATGCCCTTCTGAACATGCGGCGCATGGCCAGAGAGTATCAGGTGGGACTGACTATGGAATAACGGTGAGTATTCCTTATTTTATTCTTTTTTCAATCCCTTCAGTTCGTGAATGATAGCAAAGGGGTCTTCGGCTTTGAAGACGTAACTGCCGCTGACAAGTACATCGACACCGGCCTCCACTAGTCTGGGGGCCGTTTCGTGTTGTACGCCACCATCAACTTCAATCAGCGCATGCGAACCTGATTCTTCAATCAGTTGGCGAAGACGTCTTACCTTCGGAAGCGTGTTCTCGATGAATTTCTGTCCGCCAAAGCCTGGGTTCACACTCATAAGCAGCACCATGTCGACATCCTTGATGATGTCCTCGAGCACGCACACTGGTGTTGAGGGGTTCAGTGTCACGCCAGCCTTCATGCCTGCTGCGTGAATCTCCTGAATCGTGCGATGCAGATGGGTGCAGGCTTCATAATGTACGTTCATCATCATGGCTCCCAACTTGGCAGTCTGCTGGACATACTGCTCAGGATGAACAATCATGAAATGAACGTCTAGAGGTTTTGTGCATAATTTGCTTACTGCCTCTAAAACGGGGAATCCAAACGAGATGTTGGGAACAAATACGCCATCCATCACGTCTAAATGCAGCCAGTCGGCCTCGCTGTTGTTGATCATTTCAATATCGTGACGCAGGTCTAGGAAATTGGCCGCAAGCAGAGAGGGAGATACAAGTGTTTTCATGTGTGTCATTCTTTTTAATTCAGGCAATAGTCCTTTTGGTTACCGTTTTGCAGTAACTGGTAGGAATAGGCAACTTGCCGAATCAATTGAAGTGTCTTTTCAGACGGTTTTAAGTCTTCTTGAGTAAAATACTGCATAGGCTTACATAATTATATTTATAATAATGTTGTTTCTTACATCTATATAACGTGTTGTTCTTTGATTTATTACACAAAGGCATGAATTTTTTTTTGTTCATATGAGAATGACCGTATCTTTGTCTTTCTTGCCACTAAATAAACCTAAAAAACGGCAGGATAATTGGTTGATTCAACAAAAATGAGTACTTTTACACCCTCATTACAAATAGGTTCTATGAATCAGTATCAAACAATCTACAAGGTGAGTGGGGTGACCAATGAGGCGGCAGCTGTGGAGTCACTACAAAAAACTGGTGTAGCGATGGTAGGCTATGACTGTGTGAAAGGTCATCATGATTTTGTGGAGATGATTTCTTCGCGTGCTGGTATTATACCCGACTACTCCTCGCTGGGCTCTCGTTCTAAGAGCGACCAGGTTTTGCGTGTAGGTATCTTCCAAAATGATATGCCTCAGAGTATTGTCACGCGTATCTACAACGATCAGCTTGACTATGTTCAGCTCGACGGCTCAGAGTCGCCCGTGATGATTGACAATTTGCGGCGTACTTTGGTTCCTGATGTTTGTTCTCGTATAGGCATCATCAAGACATTGGCTGTCAGAACCCGTGAAGATGTGCTGGAATATAACACTTACGAGGCATGTGTCGATATGTTTCTGTTTAATATTGTTGTTGATCATGATCCCAATGATAAGGTGGGGCTCCTGGCTCAGTTACAATTGTTAGATGCTTATAACGGGCATACCCCTTTTATGGTAGGTGTGGTTGATGCCAATATTGTTTCCCATCTTCCTTTCATTGATCATCCTCAGTTTAAGGGGTACGATGTATCTTATCATTCATTACAAAAGTAATTGGTGTAGAAAAGTATGGATATAAAGCAGTTTCTCAACAATGGTGACGTCTTCGCTGCTCGTGCCGGAGCGCAAATAGTTGAAATCCGTGAGGGCTATGTGAGGGCTGAAATGAAGGTAACGGAAGATCATCTCAACGCCGGAGGTGTTTGCCAGGGGGGCGCTATTTTCACTTTGGCTGATTTGGCATTGGCTGCCATTATGAATAGTCGTGGCCTTCTTACGTTCAGTTTGCAGAGCAGTATTGCATTCCTGCATAGTGCGAAAGTGGGAGATACGCTGGTTGCAGAGGCTGAAGAAACCTGTAATCATCATAAGATTCCTTATGCAGAAGTGAAAATAAGAAATCAGCATGGTGAACTAGTTAGTGCATTCACAGGGGTAGCTTACAGAAAGCATCAGGAACTCTGAGCATCCTATATATAAATATGTATAGCTATTTTAGCATTTCTCTGAGTGCGGATGCTTGGAAGTGACGTTCTTCGAAGATGGAACTTGCGAGTGTAATGGCTGCAGTTTCATTTTTGCATGAAAGCTTGTGGCATTGTATTGTTATTTGTACGGCATGTGTTCCCGGCTCTTAAAGAATGTCTTTTGAGCTTTATCTGTCACTTGTCTTTTTTTGTTTGTTTTTGCACTTTTTCGACCTGATTCATGTCTTTTTCATGTCTGTTTTTCCGTAAATCGTCAAGAAAAGCGAAAACTTTGCTGTTTTTTGAAAAATAATCGCGGAATTATTTGGCGAGTATGGTTTTTTGCATTACCTTTGCATCCGCTTTCGCCTCAAAACGGCGATGCAATAGAAACGAGTTCATTGAAAGATTTACATAGACAGAAAAAGTAGGTAGTACAAGAAGCTGTTGCCGGTGTCGTTCCCTTATGGTATGATGTCCGGCACAGGGTAGACAAGACCAGCCGTCATTAAATGACAAGAGGTGAGGATCCTTGACTTGATACTATCCGGATACGGACGTTCTGAGACAGCCGAGACGCCCATTTGTGGGCACTCAAATGATATTTATACAACGGAGAGTTTGATCCTGGCTCAGGATGAACGCTAGCTACAGGCTTAACACATGCAAGTCGAGGGGCAGCATGGTCTTAGCTTGCTAAGGCCGATGGC